>FUWD013182411.1_pt1 | contig 20062 bp, 18 predicted proteins | sample 1063281 | NCBI WGS metagenome assembly FUWD01 (sample SAMEA79048168, study PRJEB19326) | metagenome | biome: marine | reverse complement strand
GCAAAAAGATAGCCTCTTTTAAAGTAGAGATAATACTGCTCTGTAGTTTTATAGCTTGCCTTGCGGAAAAACTATTTGCATCTATTATTAATCGTTGTAATTTCAGCAGATAGAATTTGATTAACTTAAAATTTAATATATTTGGTTTTTTACGATTCATTGTTAGAATAAATATATAATTAATCGAACTAATATCTTCAAAAAGATTATTATGAATAAATATATAATTAATCAATTACAAAAGTAGCCGATACGGAGGACTCTTAGAAATGATATATAATTAATCAAACTAAATCGATTAACCATATAATTAATCAAAATATCAATACTACAAAATATTTACTATATGTTGTTACAGTTGAAAATAGAAAATTTCGCAACGATCAGTGAACTGGAAGTAGAGTTTACAAGAGGTTTCTCCATCCTCACAGGTGAAACCGGAGCAGGTAAGTCAATTATGATTGATGCTATTTTGCTTGTACTTGGTCATCGAGGTGATCCAGGCATGATCCGAACAGGTAAGGAAATGGCTGAAGTTGAAGGGATATTTTCTGTACCAGAAAATCCAGTTAATGGTGAGCAGTTCAATATTCGAAAAGAACTGGAACTGACTGGTATTAATCTGGATGATGAATTAATTGTTCGTTGTATTGTTTCTCGTAAAGGTCGTCAAAAAAGATATATAAACGGAGTATCAGTAACTGCGGATTTTCTAAAAAGTATAGGCCGTAAATTAATCAATATTCATGGACAGCACGATAATCAATCTTTGCTGCAGGTTTCATCCCACTTGGATTTTCTTGATGGTTTTGGTCAATTGATCCCTTTACGTCAACAAGTGACCGAAGCTTTTCAGGCTTTGCAAGCAGCGAAAAAAGAACAGCTATCACTGCAAAAGCGATTTGCTGATCGTGCAGTTCGTATTGATGAGCTAAAGGAAATTATTGCAGACTTGAACGAATTAAATTTCCAGCCTACAGAAGGAAATGATCTTAGAAAAGAAGAGAACCGGCTAACACATGTAGAAAAACTATTAGTGCTTTTGGGACAGGTTCGGTCTCGACTCAATGAAGCGGACGGATCAGTAATAGAGCAATTGGAATTGTCACGAAAACTTTTGGGTGAAGCAGAACAGATAGATTCTGAATGCTCGAAAACACTTTCTGGAATTGAAACAGCTCTTTTTCAGGTTGAAGACAGTTACCAAGAACTGGTTCAATACAGCGACAAAGTAGAAGATGATCCTGAACGTCTGGCATGGATAAATGAGAGACTCAGTCGAATACAGCATTATACTCGTAAATATAGGTTGGACAATCCTGATGAACTGTTGACACTGTTTGAAGATTCAAAGCAGGAATTGGATTCACTCGAACACCTTGATGAGAATGAGCAGGAGATTTGCGAAAAGATAGAGCAGTTGAGGAATCAAACGCAAAAGTTTGCTGAACTTCTCTCCAGGAAGCGGCATAATGCTGACAAAAAAAAATGGACAAGGCAATTGTTGATGAATTACGTCAATTGGGGATGGAAAAGGCACGTTTTGAAACTCATATTGTTTCAGCTTCATTTGTGGAAAACCGTGAGGCATGCACAACTAAGGGGATTGATCAGGTTGAATTTATGCTGACTGTCAATCCAGGACAGGATATGCGCAGTCTTGTAAAAGTTGCTTCCGGAGGAGAATTATCACGTATAATGCTGGCACTTAAAACAGTTCTTACATCACTGGACTCAGTTGAAATATTGATTTTTGATGAAGTTGATACTGGAATCAGTGGAGGGATTGCAGAAATTGTGGGACAAAAATTACATTCACTTGGAGAGAGGCACCAGACTTTGTGCGTAACACATCTTCCGCAGATTGCAGCTTTTGCAGAGCATCATTATTTTGTCAGCAAGCATCTGACTGATAATGAGACTTATACAAAAATAAAACTTCTCAACACTGAGAATGAAAGGATCCGGGCTCTTGCCGATTTAATTGGTGGGCAGGAAATCACAGAGCAAACCTTGGAACTGGCACAGGAAATGTTGCAAAGTTTTCAAATAAAATAAATTTTTGCATACAAATAATGTAACCTTTAGCGAAGTTAACAATTGGAATAAAACCATAGCTGCATTTCAGGGAGCAGAAAAATAAATAATTTAAAAACAATACTATATGTGTCAGTTTTTGGTGATATTGCAGTTATTATCTTGCAGTTCATGTTTCTCAAAAGGGCAGCTTATATTTGTTTTTCTAATAGATAATTCAACAAAAAACTTGCACACGCTTTTCCCCTCCCATAATTTGGTAGAAGAGCTAATTAATAGATGAATACTCAAGTATGACTTCACAGGAACAGTAAATGAGCAAAGAAAGTAACGAAGAAAATGAGGAATTGGAGGGCATGGCGAGCAAGTTGCTCAAGTCCAGAACAGTTGTAATCTCCCAGCAAGTTGATGCGAAATTGACCGCAAAAGTTTTGAGTCAATTGGTCTTACTCGAACAGGAAGGTCCGGAAGAGCCAATTACTGTTTTCATAAATTCTCCAGGAGGAGAAATATTTTCCGGATTTGCCATTTTTGATATGCTCAATTTTATTGCATGTCCGGTAACAACAATTGTAACAGGATTTGCCGCAAGCATGGGGTCAATCTTGAGTTTGGCTGCAGACAAGGGGCGACGCTTTTCCATGCCCCAAGCTAAAATAATGATTCACCAACCCCTGTTAATGGGTTACCAGGGGAGAGCTTCTGAGTGTGAAATTCAGGCACGCGAAATTTTGAAAACTCGAGATCATCTAGTTAATCTATATGCCGAACATACGGGAAAAAGCCTAAAAGAAATAAAAAAAGCGCTTGATCGGGATAATTGGTTTTCTGCTGAAGAAGCGCTTGAATATGGGCTGATTGACAAAGTAATACATTCTCGGTCAGAAATATAAAAATAGGTATTTCAGCAATCTTGAATTACGTATCAATTTCTCATACCAGTTTTCACTGGAATAACAAAATTAGTGTGTCTATTTTTTCCAGTGAGACAATCCTGGTAGACAGTTGAAAAGGTTACAGAAAATAAAATTACAAAAATGTCTATCGCTTCTGTTGTTGATTTTACTTTTTTTTAAATCCTCCTCATTTTATAAAAACAATTTTGTAGAATACATTTCAACATTTGTTGAATGAAAAAATAATTATGGCAAAAAATTTAATAATTGTTGAATCACCGGCAAAAGCCCGGACTATCAGTAAGTTTTTGGGAGAAGATTACTTCGTCACCGCCTCAATGGGGCATGTGAGAGATCTGCCCTCAAATGTGCTTGGCTTTGATCCTGAAAATGACTTTGCTCCTCAGTATGAAATTCCAAAGGACAAGAAAAAAACAGTTGCTGAACTGAAAAAACAAATCAACAGTAAAACGGAAGTCTATCTTGCAACAGACGAAGACCGTGAAGGAGAAGCAATTTCATGGCACCTTTTTGAAGCACTTGGTTTGGAAAAACGTCCGGTGAAGCGGATTGTATTTCATGAAATCACAAAGTCTGCGATTCTAAATGCACTGGAAAACCCGAGGGAGGTAGATCAGCAATTGGTTGACGCACAGCAGGCACGTAGAATTTTGGACCGAGCCGTTGGTTATGAACTGTCTCCATTATTATGGAAAAAAATCAAACCTGGGCTTTCTGCTGGAAGAGTGCAGAGTGTGTCTGTTCATATTATGGTTGAGCGTGAAAAAGAAATCAGAAAATTTGAACCAGAAGAATATTGGAAAATTCGTGCAGAATTTGCAGAATTTACTGCAGAATTAAAGAAACTCGATGGCAAACCTGCAAAAGTTGTTAATGAAACTGAGGCAAAATCGATTGAGGACAGTTTGAAGCAGGGTAATTTTTCTGTAAGTGTTATAGATGAGCGTATGGCAAAACGCAATCCTGGTGCACCATTTACAACTTCAACAATTCAGCAGGAAGCATCAGTCAAGCTGGGATTTTCGCTTAAAAGAACAATGGTAGTCGCACAGCAGCTTTATGAAGGCAATTTTAATATTCCTGATTACAGCGGTGGCTTAATTACCTATATGCGTACCGATTCAGTAGTGCTAGCAAAACAGGCGCTTATGCAGGCACAAGAGGTTATTGATTCAGAATATGGTTCAAAATTTGGTTTGAAGCAACCTCGGTTTTTTAAGAACCGCTCCACAAATGCGCAGGAAGCTCACGAAGCAATTAGGCCAGTGGACTTTTCACTGAAACCAAGTGCAGTCAAAGAGAGTTTGAGTTCCGACCAGTTCCGACTATATAGCCTGGTCTGGAAGCGTGCCCTTGCATCTCAAATGTCTGCGGCAGAAATAGCACGTACCACTCTGAAAATTGAGGCTGGTGTAAAAAGAGAGTGCTTATTTGAGGCACAAGGGCAAAGAGTTGTTTTTCCAGGATTTTTGCTGGCCTACTCCGAAGGTAAAAATGATGTGGATGAGGCTGTAAGTGAAAAAGACGTAATCTTGCCAAAAGTAGAAAAAGATCAAATACTTCCACTAAAAAAATTGAATTTGGAACAATTGTTTACTAAACCTCCGCCACGTTACACCGAAGCATCTTTGGTGAAAAAAATGGAATCTGAAGGCATTGGACGTCCCTCGACTTATGCGCCAACTATATCTACTATCCAAGATCGTGGCTATGTTGAAGTAACTCCAGAAAAACGGCTTAAGCCAACGTCAATTGGAGAAGTTGTTACAGATTTTCTCACCAATCATTTTCCTGAAATTGTGAATTTGGGATTTACCGCAAAAATTGAGCGTAACTTTGACCGGATAGCAAATGGAGAAGAAAACTGGGTTGAAATGATAGCTAATTTCTATCAACCCTTTCACCAAAGGGTTGGTGAAAAAGATGAATCTGTAACACGTGCTGAAGTACTTAAACGACGGGAACTCGGAACTGACCCTGAAAGCGGGAAACCTGTTAGTGTGAGCATTGGTAAATTTGGTCCAATGGTCCAAATAGGTACTCGTGAGGATGAGGAAAAACCGCGTTTTGCTTCTTTGCCAAGTAATCTCAATCTCAATGAAGTAACATTCGAAGAGGCTATGGAATGTTTTGCTTTACCTCTTACTTTGGGAACTCACGAAAGCGGTGAGGAAATTATCGTCAACAATGGTCGTTATGGTCCTTATGTAAGATTGGGGAAAGAATTTTTCTCTTTGCCTAAAGGAGAAGATCCGTTAAAAACAAACATAGAGACTGCACTGGAAATTATCAGGGAGGGCTTGGAGAAAAAGGCAAAAAGTACAATTCATGATTTTGGTGAAATTCGTGTTATTGATGGTCGATTCGGGCCTTATATAAAATCAGGAAAGAGTAATTACAAAATACCTAAAGGTGTTGAACCAGAAACATTGGATGAAGGTGCTTGTCTGAAAATAATTGCGGAAACACCTCCTTCAAAAGGAAGGAAAGGCGGAAAAAGGAAGTTCACAAAAAAAGAAGCTTCTGCATGAATGATGCTGATATCATTGTAGAAACTATTCCAGTTGGCCCACTGCAGTGTAATTGCACCATTTTAGGCGATCTGGTAAGTCGGAAAGCAATTGTGGTTGATCCCGGAGGAGATGCTGAAATACTGCTTGAGCGTCTTGTTGAACTGAATCTTCAAGTGGAAAGGATTATTCACACCCATGCGCACCTGGATCATTTTCTTGCTTCCGGAAAAATGAAAGAGGCAACCGGAGCAAAATTGGCTTTACACCGTGAAGATTTATTTCTCTGGGATATGTTGGAGGATCAATGTCGAATGTTTGGTATTCCTTTTGAGCCTCCTCCGCCTCCAGATCAATGGTTGGAAAACGAGGAAGAGATTGACCTGAATGATTTACAGGGCAAGGCACTGCACACTCCAGGACATACTCCTGGTTCAATGTGTTTTTTGTTTGAAAGCCAAAAATTACTGATTGCCGGAGATACTCTGTTCCAGGGATCTATCGGAAGAACAGATTTGTGGGGAGGTGATTTTAAGAAAATAGAAAAATCGATTCAGGAGAAACTTTACACGCTAGATGAAGAAACTTCTGTAATTACCGGCCACGGAGAGTCAACAAGTATCGGTCATGAAATGCGTGCTAATTCTTTTGTTCGAGCCTGAAAAGACCTTCCAGTTCCAGTATCTGTGCCTCCCGATCAAAGCCTCCGGAAGATCTTCAACGGAACTAAGTGTGTGACAAGCGTTTTGTTAAAATTCAGTCTTATGAATTACCCAGTTGAAGAGGAGTAACAACGGTAAACATAAGAAGTGCATACGTGCAAACTTAAATTTGAGAGGCAGAAACAGGTTGCTACAGGTTGAATTTTTCAATCAGGAAATCATCGTATTCATCGGCAATGACTGCAATACTGGCAATAATCCATTCAAGTTCTTCTGGGTCCAACCCTTGAACAGGACGGATAGAGCTTAATATCAGGTGCTTGTTTCGTATACCAAAACACACCCCTTTTAGTTTTAGAGTACCGTTAAGTTTCAGTATATATTCGTTAATATCTGCGTTTTGCACCTGATACTGAAACAGATTTGATGCAACTATTAATTCGGCATTGTCCTCCAAACTCGTTAGGAAAATCTGGACCTTCACAGATCCACTCATTATCCACCACTCCTGACTGTTGACGAAACCTTTTTCCGCTTCTCCACAGTTATGTAGAAAATCGGTAATCATTGCACTATACTGGTTCAACTCTTCTCCATACTCCAAAGATTGATTGGATAAAGTCGGAAAACAACTGGTAAAATTCCACTTTAATTCATAAGAGAAATTGGCCTTGACTTGGAGGACACTTCAGAGTGTTTAACCATCAACAGAAAAACAGAGGACAAAGAGACTTGTTGTTATTGTTTTTTTTAGTAGTGATTAGTTTTGAATTTTATCCAGTTTGGACTTATTAAAATTGCATTAATTTAATCTCCATTTTTTTCTGGGAGATAGTTCAGCAATTGTGCCGCAATGCCTGCAAAGAGGAATGTCATTACAGAACCTGGAATAGTTGCTATAAAAAGGATCCAGGGAAATAGAAAGAGATAAAATACTTGTTCAGAAAGCATAATAGTTTTTTTCAATGAAGCGAATCAAAGCGGTTTTTTAACCATCTCCAATTCTTTGGTTTGCAAATTCAATTATACAGCTATATCATCATTATTTAATCAATGCAAGGTTTAGTCAACAATTATTACATTTTATGTGTTAATATCTAAGCTAGAATGTGAAAATATTCTTTCTTCATTGGTAACTAATTTAACTTTAATCTCCAATTATTTTTTGAGTTGAAATCCATGACAGAAAAACAAACTACGCAATTTTCTCCTGTTCAGGAAGCATTCATCCCAAACATAAAAATAATTGGTGTCGGCGGTGCTGGAGGGAATGTGGTAACGCAAATGGCAGAAGAAAATCTTGACCAGGTTGAGACCATTATTTGCAATACCGATGTAAAAGCCTTAAAGCGTAACAAATCACATAAAAAGATAGAGCTAGGCAAAAAACTTACACGTGGGATGGGGGCAGGAGCACGTCCTGAAGTTGGTGAAGGTGCCGCGGAAGAGAGTCTTGCAGAATTAAGTGAAGCTGTTGAAGGTGCTAATATGGTTTTCATTGCTGCCGGAATGGGCGGTGGAACTGGAACCGGCGCTGCTCCGACAATAGCTCGACTGGCAAAAGATAAGCAAATTCTTACAGTTGGTATTGTTACAATTCCTTTTTCCTTTGAAGGTACAAAACGCCTGGACTCAGGGCTTGCCGGAGTTGAGCGCCTGCGTGAATACACTGATACTTTACTGGTCATACCAAACGACAAACTTCTCGATGCCAGTACTCAAAGTACAAGCTTCCTGGAAGCTTTTCACATGGTTGATATGGTGCTGATCAATGCTATCAGAGGGATTACTCTTCTGCTCAGCGGAGTCGGTGACATTAATGTCGATTTTGCTGATGTGGAAACCATAATGAAAGGGATGGGTAAGGCAGTAATTGGTCGAGGAGTGGCAAAAGGTAAGGACAGAGCATTGAATGCTGTAGAGGATGCATTACATGGTTCTCTAATGGAAGATACAGACATCCGTGGAGCGAAAGGAATTTTGGTTCATGTGAGTGGCCCAAAAGATACCAGTGCTTATGAAATTCAGGAAGCAATGTCACTCATTGAAGATATGGCTGATGAAGACGTTGAGTTAATCTGGGGGGCATCCTTCTCTGATGAAGCAGGAGATGAAGTTTCCATGACAGTGATTGCCACAGGATTGTCCTGATTTGAGTCCTTTGCGCCTTTTTCCTCATTACTGAAGATTGAAAATGAGCGGAAGCCAGATAAAGCTTTATCAGACAGACAACGGTCCTTGTCCTTATCGAGAAAATTATACTTGGCACAATATCTCTTTCCAGACCAGTGAGATTCCTGCAGACGGTTACACTTCGCTGTTGAATCAGGGGTTTCGTCGGAGCGGTCTTTCCATTTATCATCCCGTTTGTTCCGGTTGCCAGGCCTGCATACCGATTCGGATCGATGTACAGAAATTTTCTCAAGGAAAAGGGCAACGCCGCACGTGGCGAAAAAACAAGGATGTTCGTGTTGAGCATCATCCAGTTGGATTTAACCAGGAAGATTTTAATCTTTACAAGCGTTATCAGATAGATTGGCACGAGATCAAGTATCCGGTTGAGGAAAGTGAGTACTTTGATTTTTTGATTGAAACTCCTGTACCAACCGAAATCCTGCGTTATTATTTAGGAACCAAGCTCATCGGTGTGGGGTGGCTGGATTGTTTACCGGAATTAATAAGTTCAGTTTATTTTGTTTTTGATCCGGAATTTGAATCAAGGAGGTTAGGAATATTTTCTCTCCTGTATGAAATTGAATATGCCCGCTTTCTTGATATTCGCTGGTTATATTTGGGATATTGGGTAGAAAGTTCTCACAAAATGAATTACAAGGCAGATTTTCAGCCAGCCCAAATTTTGAGGGATTCCCGCTGGATACCTTTTAAAAATCAGTAAAAATAAAACTCTCCTGTTCCAGTGAAAATCATGCCTGATTCCAAGAATGAATTTACACACCTATCCGTAAATGATCAACCAAGGATGGTCGATATTTCCGAAAAATCTGTGACTGAACGTAAAGCCGTTGCAGTAGCTCGCGTGCATTTAGGAGCAGAACTCGCGGCACTTCTTAAAGATACCGGAAGCACAAAAAAAGGTCCGGTTCTGCAAACAGCTGTCATTGGAGGAATACAGGGAGCAAAGCGGACCTCAGAACTGATTCCAATGTGTCACCCTTTGCCGCTTTCCGGAGTAAATGTGGACATTGAACTGAAGGGTGAGTATGCTTTTATTCAGGCCACTGCCAAAACTACAGGACGTACCGGAGTGGAAATGGAAGCCCTTACAGGAGCTTCCATTGCAGCTTTGACCTTATACGATATGTGTAAATCAGTTACCAAAAGTATGGAGATTGAGTCTGTTTATTTAGTAGAAAAAACAGGTGGAAAGTCCGGGAATTACCGAAAAAAGGATTAAATGTTTTTAGAAAAAAACTTTCACTTTTTCGTACTATTCAAAAGAAACTGATGTCCCCAGGTTTTCTGATAATAATTTAGCTAAACATTGGTAGAATTCTTCTTGTTCTGCATTAGCAAACCAGATATCTTTTTCTTGCAGAAACTGAAAATGCCAGCCTCTTGAATTCCCGGCCAGCCAGATTTCCTTGATTGCACGCTGGGTATTGATCACAATTTTTTCACTGTTATTTTCAAATGTGACCATTAGCTTATCCGGTGTTGGGTCATAGTCAATTTCGTCCTCAAATTCGTCAAGCTTCTCCTCGACCCTCACGAACAATTCAGAAACTCGCGCAAAATATTCTTTATTTTCCATGGATTACTATTAGTAGTTGGTTGATGTTGTTTTAAAACAGCTGGTTGATGTTAAGTTTAAATCAAAGCTAAATCAAGAGAGATAGTATTCATATGCCTTTCCTTCGTTTTTTTAGAATGCACGCAAAAGATCTAATATTTCAGAAGAAACAATGTCAGCACCTGAAGATAAGGTCGATGAAAGTCCTCTTGTAAGTGGTTCTGAGACCTTCATTCCCGATTCTGCAAAATGTCACGTCAACGTCAAATTCAGGCACTTATAATTTGGGTTACACATTCAGTTGATTTAACAAAAAATAATGAGTATAAACTATCGTAATAGGGGTGCCTTGATAGTCAATACAAAAACGCCTTCTTTCCAGTTGCGTTTTTTTGTAAATATTCTCAAAATGAAATGTATTAAGGCTGAAAACCTTCAACTGTAACCAACAAGAGAAATTAATAATGCGCAAAATTCTGACTCTATTTTTGGCAATTTGTTTTTTAGCTGGAGCCTCTATTTCAGTTTGGGGCGGAGGACTGAACAATACTGACCCTCGTTATCCTCAACGTCAATACCGGCGCTTTCTGCTTCCCAATCAAATGAAAGTAATGTTGATATCTGATCCTACCCTGCAGCGAGGTGCGGCTTCTTTGACTGTAGCAGTAGGTTCGATGAGCGATCCAAGTGGGCGTTCTGGACTGGCACATTTTCTGGAACACATGCTTTTTTTAGGAACTGAGAAATATCCTGATGAGGGAAGCTATCAGGAATTTGTTTCAACACATGATGGTTTCAGTAATGCCTATACTGCAAATGACCGTACAAACTATCACTTTGAGGTGGATCAGGATTATTTTGAAGAAGGCCTGGATCGTTTCTCACAATTTTTTCTGGCCCCGTTGTTTAATCCCGGATTAGTGGAACGTGAAATGAAAGCAATTGATTCTGAACACTCCAAAAACATCCCAAATGACTTTCGCAGAATATTTCAGGTAAAACGTAAAGCCTTTGAAAAAGGTCACCCTGCCAGGCATTTTGCTACCGGAACACTGAAAACACTGGCAGGCGTAAGCAGAAAAGAGTTGCTGTATTTTTACCAAAAGCATTATTCAAGTAATCAAATGATGCTGGCCGTGGCAGGTCCCCAGGATTTAGACACTTTACAGTCATGGGTCGTTCCACGTTTTGTTTCGGTGAAAAACCGTAACTTGCAGGAAATTCGGGTTTCTGCAAAATATATGAAGCGCGACCCCCGTTTTCGCTTGATGCGTATTAAAACCATCAAAGATTCACGCTCGCTGACATTGATGTTTCCATTGTCACGTACACTTCATTACTACAAAAGTCAGCCCCTCGGTATGCTGGGTTTTCTGCTGGGACATGAAGGCAAAGGTAGTTTGCTTTCGCTGTTAAAACGGGAAAACCTGGCGGCCGGATTGTCTGCCGGAGGAGGAGATTCCAATAAATCATTTTCGAGTTTTGATGTTAAAATTCAGCTTACACCAAAAGGTCTCCGGAACTACACAAAAGTCATCCGGCGTGTTTTTCAGTATTTGCGCCTGTTGCGGGAAACGGGATTGCCCCGTTACATTTATGAAGAGGTGAAACTGATGTCCGAGATAGATTACAAGTTTGCCGAAAAGCCTGAGGGGACCTCCCTTGTCAATGTATTTTCCACGCTGATGATGTATTACCCTATGCGTAAGTTAGAAGTTGATCCTTACATTATTACTGAATTCAAACCACGCATTTTTGACAGTATGCTTTACAGTTTGACTCCGGAAAATATGCTGGCCATTTTGGCTGCGAGGGATGTCAAGACAACTGAAAAAGAAGAGTATTACGGTGTTGAGTACTCACTGACATACAGTAATCCAAAATGGGTTAATAATTGGCGTAACTCAAAAAAACTTTCTGCATTGAAGCTTCCGGAACCGAATCCGTTCTTACCGGAAAACCTGGGAGTATTACCTTTTGAGGGCACCGTACAGCTTACTCACCAATCACTTGTGGGACTGCAGCAGGATGGACTTAGTTCCGAAGTGCTGAACCGTTTAAAGCCCCTGCAGGGAAAGCTGTGGAAGTCGTTGGATGAATTGTTGACTTCAGCAGAATTTAAGCCGGAAACAGATTTAGCGGCTTTACGTGAACTTTTGCGTAAACACGCATTGGGGAACCCGGAAACAATACAGGATGATGAGTTTGGAAAAATTTGGTTTCAGCAGGATTTTCGTTTCGAAACTCCAAAAGCACATTTGATGTTCCGGATTCATTCTCCGCATGTTTATTCATCACCGCGAAATGCAGTTTTGTCACAACTTTATACGGATGCCGTAAGTGAAGGGCTTAATGAATTTGGTTATCCTGTAAGTCTGGCAGGCTTAGAATATGGAATCAATGTAGACAAAAAGGGAATAAATCTCACTTTCAGCGGTTATTCAGACAGGATTCAGGAATTGGTCAAAAAAGTTGCGGGCCGTTTGAAAACAATCACAATAGATAAAAAAACGTTTAACACTCTCAAGGAGGCCCGTCTGCGCCGCTACCGGAATTTCCATTTTCAGCAGCCTTATCAACAAGCTTTTTATTTTCGGAGTTTACTACTGGAAGGCAAAAAGTTTTCGATTATGGATTATGAAAAAGAAATAAAAAAAATACGTCTGCATGATGTAAATAAATTTGCAAAAAAAATATATGACCGCATTTTTATAGAAGGCTTCGCTTATGGGAATCTTCGTGCAGAAACTGTGCGTGAAGCTGCTAAAGTTCTTCGTGAAAAACTGGGCGGAAAAATTTTACCGGAAGTTAATCGATTTCTGGGAAGTGTCCGTCAATTGCCTCAAGGGAAATCCCATACCTTCACTCGTAAAATGCAGGTCGAAAATTCAGCTTTGGTGACAGATGTTCAGGTTGGACAGCGTAGTCCAAAACTACAGGCGGCATTGATGGTGATTGACAATTTAATGCAGCCGCAGTTTTATAATGAATTACGTACCAGTCAGCAGTTGGGTTACATAGTCAATTCTGGAATGACTGTTCTTAAAAAAACATTGGGATTGATCTTTATCATACAGTCAGGAGAATACAATACTGAAACGTTGGAGCAAAGGATGGAGGCTTTCCTTGAAAAGTTCTATAGTTCATTAAAAAATCTCACCGATCAAGAACTAAACAAAATTAAAAAATCTGTTCTCCACAGTAAATTACAAAAGAGCACATCTGTAACAGGTGAAGCTGGTCGACTCTTTACGATTGCCTTTGATCGAAATGCAGAATTTGATAAAAACAGCAGGGGCATTAAAGCCTTGGAAAAACTCACGCCGGAAGACATTCAAAAAGTTGTGAGCAGTTATTTGCTGCCTTCAAAACAGCGTAAGCTGATTCTGAGAATGTCCGGGAAAGACCATGAATCCGGTGAATCTTCCGGTGAAATGATCTCGTCAATTTCTAAATTTAAAGATCAATATGCATGTCCGCAAAGTTGCCTGCCTTGATTCCAGTCTTTTGAACGAAGAGGAAAAACAGAAATTCTCGGAAATCAAAAACTGAATTAGAAGTACGAATTTGACCAAACCGGATTAGCTTAACTTTTGTCGAGAAGGAGGAATAGAAAAATAGAGCAAGAATTGTGGTATGAACTTTGCGAGTGATATTAGGCAGGAGACGTGTTATTGTCACAACAATTACAAAACTGAGAAATGAGTACTGAAAACGGAGTTCGCCTTCAAGTAGATCAGCAGAAGCGTATAGGTGTTTCTGACGTTATTACTATGCTGAAAGGTTTACGCAGTGAAGCGGTTATCAAAATCGTCCGTACTTCTGATGCAAAAGGGAAAGCTGATACTCTAAACTTCGGAAATGATGATGGAAAAGATGGCAGTGAAAACTCCACACATTCATTTAATCAGTCGTCTGCAGTTAAAGGTAAAACAGAATTGCCTCAAATTCGTGAACTTAACGAAATTGCAGCTCTCCTGAGGAGCATGGACGACCAGCAAAACCAGCTTGGTTCCTAAATAATGTTTAATGATTTAAGCCGTTTCCTGTAAGAACTCACAGCATTTTCAGGGATATCCAAACCGGCTTCCTTCGCAATCCCACAAAGTTTTTTAGCAGCAGCAGCAGGTTGTTCTCGAAGCAGTTCAAACAAATAACTTAGAGTTTCTGTATCGAGTTGTCGATGCGCAGGTTCTTTCAGTTCTTCAATTGCATCACGGCTAACGTTATAAGCTTGAGCAATATCCTGCCAAACCTGTTCTTCCAGCAATTCCCTAATTTCCCGCTGTTCAACAAGACTGATTTGTTCAAGTATTCTGGGAGGTGTTATTCCACGCAGTTTACACCAACGGCGCAATGTATTTTCAGTAACTCCAGCTTCCGCCCCTAAATCTTCTATAGTTTCACCTGCTTCAATTCTTCCAACCAGAACTTCCCGTTCTCCTTCAGAAAAACGTCTACTCTTAACGGTTTTTGTTTGCGGCTGATCAGCCCCAATTATTTTTGCTATGGCTTTTACAACCAATAATTTGATTCCAAATTTTTCGGCCACTTCATTGGTGCTTTTTCCCTGATCCAACTCGACTGCAATTTCGATATGCAGGAGTTCTTCTTTAATTTGATCAGGGGATGAGGACATGGTAAATACTGCTGAGAGTTTTACTAAAATTAATCATTGTTTAATTTATTCAATTTAAAAGGCTCCTTTTTGCTAACAGGGTCAAGACATTCTTGACAAGATGCTTGGCCTTTGCGATGCTGAGTAACAGCATTTAAGTCTAGTTTTGGGGCCGTTAATGTTTTTGGAAGGTGTAAATTACGTTGATTCAAGATGAATAACATTCTTGATAAACTAATCTGTTTCATGGAGATGTGACTATGGAGGGAAGAATTAAATCAATCGCAGAATTTCGGTTAATTCCGGAATATTTAACAAATATCAGTGATGAAGGAAAAAATTGGCTGGCTCGGGCAATTGTAAATATTTTGATTGTGGACAAGCAGCTAGCCCCAGAGGAAAAAGGTTTTTTCAAAGATGCGATAATGATGGTCGAGAGCGAAAAGGTTCGAAGTGAACTGATCGAGTCAATCAAAAACCGTGAAACTGTGGAATTAGGCGAATTACTTAGTGATCGAGATTATGCGGGACATTTTTTCTTCTTTCTGGGAATGGTAATTGCCGCGGATGGAAAGATAAAAACATCCGAAGTAAAAATGCTCACTTCCATTTGCGGGAAACTAGGCTTCCCGTCTGAGACAGCAAAAACGGTCTTAAGTTGGGTTTCCAACATGATAAAACTCAACAATGAGAAGAATAAGCTGACTGTAGTTATGAGTGAAATAAAGCCTGTATTTGTTTTAAAGTAAGTATCTCTGAAAATATTATGAATTATTACTTTAACCTTAGTGTTGAATGTCTTTGCTAATTTGTATACCGGGCTCAATGCAGCCTCAATCTTTGTGTTCTGCACTGCAGTCACTTGATTCCGGATTGAAAATAGAAATTGGTTCTGAGAATGTACGTAATCAGGATGAGGTTGAGTTTGCAGTAGTCTGGAAACATCCGGAAGGTCTGTTGAGAAATTACCCAAACTTGAAAGCTATCTCATCATATGGACATGGTGCCGATGCACTGCTGGCAGACAAGCAACTGCCTGCAGGAGTCCCTCTTTTACGTTTGATGGATACAACGATGGCTAAGTGGATGAGCGAGTATTTACTGACAGTAGTACTTCTTCAGCGGCGTCAGTTACTGGAATATGCTAAAAACCCAGAATTCAGTGCATGGGGCACCGCAGTATGTCATTCACATCCGGGTAATCAAATTGGCATTCTTGGTTTGGGATACCTGGGACTGGCTGCAGCAAAAGTATTTTTACTCATGGACTTTAAAGTTTCAGGGTGGAGTAGAAGAAAAAAACAGTTTAAAGAAGTTGAGTCTTTTTCTGGTAAAAAAGGTTTTTCTGCAATGTTAAAACAAACGGATTATCTGATTAATTTGCTTCCTCACACAACAGAAACTCGGGATTTATTAAATATAGAAACATTATCACAACTCAAACGCGGGGCATACTTGATCAATGTGGGACGGGGGCAAACACTTGTAGATGAAGACCTGATTACATTACTGGATGGAGGACAGCTTTCTGGAGCTTGTCTTGATGTGTTCCGGACAGAACCTCTTCCTAAAGAGCATCCTTTCCGTAAGCATAAGAATATTTTAATCACACCTCACAACTCAAGCGCCACGCCCGCTGAGTCAGTTGCACCGCAAATACTTGAAAATTACAGACGAGCTGTTTCCGGTCGTCAACTGCTGAACACAGTTGATTTAGAACATGGCTATTGATCCATGAATTATTTCTTCACTTATAATTTAGGGAAATTTTATTTCTTTCCCCTTTTGTTTTGCTGCGGATGGCTGGTCTCATGCGGTTTACGGACTTCTCCTCACAATCTTCCGGAAGTAATTCGAAAATCAACATTTACTAACTTTAAAGTCCAGCAAAGAGATCAGCGAATTCGCCTGTCTCTGACAATCAATGAAACTGAAAGAAAAAATGCCTTAATGAAGTTGGATGATGATCTTGATCAGCAAGATTATTTTCTGATTCAGGAGCAAAAACTTAAAATTGGCTGCCGGGATTGTGAAATAGAAAAAATGCCGGCTTTGCGTATTTTATTTTCAAGTGATTCATTTATTCGTCAAGGGGATAATTTGTACTATTATTTAGAACTTCCTCAAAGTGATTTAAAAATACATCAATTTCAGGCAAGTCACTTTGGACCTGAAGATGAAATTTTGTCACCAGCAAAAACTGTGAAATTGAGACAGAGTGATCAATTCCCACATGTGCCTGTTCCTAACTTGCGTATTGTACAAATTGAGGATGAAAAAAAATTATTCGATTTTCTTTTGGAAAAGTCGTTTTAAATAAAATAACTGTGGTCGATGATGAGCCTGAGAAATTACTGGAACAAAAAAAAGATAAATCAGAAAATCCCGAACCTATTATACAAAACAAACAGGAGCAGATTGAATCCAGGACATTTGTTTTGAAGCTGTCCTGGCCCATACTATCCTATAAAGGCTCGAAACGTCTTAAAGGAAAAGGTGATTATTTTGAGGGACAGGAGTTTTTTAAAGTTCATCTTTACCGTACCCTCAGTGGAGAAGCTTGGCCGGAGACTCCAATAAACGTCAAAACTATCCCAAATAACCACTACCTGGACAGACTCAAATATTTTATACCTCCAGCAACCTACCCTCATATGGCGGATACACATCCGGATATTTCACCTCCAAAACTCTCGTTTTATATTGATTTGCACGGTCAAAAAAGAGATACTTGGTTATATAATCTGCGGTTGGTTGATCGTTTCGGAAATGAAAGTGCTGCATCTGAGACTATCAAATTTCAATCACCGGAAACTATGATTCTTGGACAAAACTTTGGTCAAAAGATATTTGTCCCTCTTTCTGATTGACCTGTGAAACTGATTAATTTCTTACTATTCTTCCTGCTGAGTATCTTCCTTTTATCCGGATGTTCAGAAAACGCAAAGAATATTCAGAAATTTCTGTTAACCAAAGAAAATGTACATGTTTACATTGAGAAGCAGAAGCTAATCGTTGGTAATGATGAAGAAAATGCAGCTGCACATTTTAATTTAGCCAGATCCTATTTCTTTATAAAAGAATACGATTCTGCAGAAAACCATGCACGTCGAGCCACACGTTTTGATCCGTTAAATGCGGCCTACTATGAATTGCTTGGAAGTTTAGCTTTTGTACTTGAACGTTATGGTGATGCAGTCACAGAGTTTGCGACTGCAGTCCGGATTTCTCCGGAACGAGTTTCGTCTTATCTTAAACTAGCAGCAACGTATGAGAAAATTGACGATGACGGGCGAGCGATTTCGTCCTTGGAGCAAGCACTGCAGGTAGATCGATATTATGTAGAAGCACTTTACCATTTGGCCCGGATTTATTTGCGCCAACGTGAATATGAAGGTTCATTGCGGACAATTGAAACTTTGCTGAAACTGGAACCGCAAAATAAAGAAGCGCTGTTAATGAGGGTTCAGACATACTCACTTCAGGGCAGTTATTATTATGCTCAGTCACTTGCAGATGAAATGCTAGTTCGGTTTCCGGATTATTTACCTGTCAGACGCGAGTTACTTCGGATTCAATTTGCTCAACAGCAGTGGCCGGAAGCACAAGCATTGCTGATTCAACTAAGAACTAAAAACTCACTTTCACCAGAAGATCAACTGATAGAAGCATATTTGCTTTTACATCAGGAACAGGAACAAGAAGCCCGTAAGCGTTTTAAAGCTATTCTTGAAAAGCAGCCAAGTAACGTAGATGCAATTATGGGCCTGGCTGTACAGTTGCTACGCAGGGGATTCCTGGATGATTCTCTTACCTGGTTAACTCGCGGTCTGGAGATCAATCCAAGTCTGGCAAGAGCACATTATCTGCGCTCCTCCATTCTATTTCGGCAAGGTGATTATCTGCAGGGAGATCTGGCCATCGGTCGAGCATTGGAAATAGATTCTGCAAATCCGTCATATCAACTTCTTTTTTTACGAAGACAATTGATGAAAGGAAAATTGGCAGTTGTTGAAAAGCAGTTAAGGCGTATACAGGAAAAACATCCACTGAATCCGGAAGCTCTGCAACTACAGGCAGATTTGTACAAAAGTCGCGGCAATTCTGTCCATGCAGAAAAACTGCTGCGGCAGGCAATTTTGGTGAATGATTCTCCTTCGTTACATTTTTCATTGGCAAGGGTACTTTATCAGCAGAGTAAGTACCGTTCTGTTTTGGAAGTGACAACCCCGCTTATGGAAGTACTTACAGGAAACTGGGAAGTTATTTATTTGCACGCTTTGACTTTAAGCCGAATTGGAAATTATGAAGAAGCATTGGAAATAAGTCGGCCCTATCTGAAACGTAGGGAAAGTCAGGGCTATGCGCATCGATTGGTCGGAGATTTACTGAGGTATAAAGGGGAAGAGAAGGAAGCCCAGAAAATACTACGCAATGGGCTGGTACAGTTTCCCGGTCATCTGTATTTGGTAGATGGATTGAGCTCATCATTAGTAATGACTGAAGACTGGGCAGAAGTTCAGGAGTTGCTGGAAACAACTTTAGAGCAAAGTCAGCGACTGGAAGGAAATCCACCAATGCAACTTTTGTTTCTGGACAGGTTGGGAGTAGCCTATCAGCGTCTGAAAAATACTGTAAAAAAACTACAGATTTTGAGAAAATTTCATCAGAAAAACGATCCACTGACAGCCGCTCAACTGCACTCGCTGGAAGAGGAACTCTTATTCCCAATTTCTTTACCATCTCTTGATAAGGCGCTGTCACCTTTATTACTTCCGTAAAAATACCGCAAATACACGACAAAAGATAAAATAAATAAATGGGATCAAACAAGAAAAAAACATACAAACACCATTCAGCGTTTCATGCCGCTGAAGTGATGTCACACGATCTCTCTCTTCTGCGGGGTAAGAAGAATTCTGTGTATTTTGATGACTCAGAATTGCTGGGGTTGCTCTCTGCGGAGGAAGTTGAGAAAGAAGTACAACAACTAAAGAAAGTTGATGTTGATTCCTATATTCAACGGGTGGTAAGTCCATCTGAATCCAAAAATCGTCAGAGTGCTCCGGAAGTAATCCAGCAATTAGGTGGAAAAATGATTGCGGAAGAAACGGAGGGGCCACTATATTCTGCAGAAATTGAGATATCTATTTCAGGGCGCATTCGCAGACTTGGTTTTATTGCTCAAAATCACAAAATGCAAAATGGCGCCTGGTCTCCAAATCACCACCGCAAAGCAGCAGAAAAGGTGCGGTTTTTTGCATCACACAGTATCCCCCTGGTGACATTTATTGATACTCCAGGTGCTGTTGCAGATGCTGAAGCAAATTTGGACAATCAGTCGCACAGCATTTCTTTTTTGATAAGCGAAATGGCCAATTTGCAATTGCCGGTAATAGGGATCGTTTTTGGCGGTGGTTACAGTGGCGGGGCTATTCCCCTGGCTACTGCCAATATACTGCTTTCGGTTCGAGAGGGTGTCTTTAATACTATCCACCCTAAAGGCTTAAGCAACATTGCTCGCAAGTATAATCTTTCATGGCAGGAGTCGGCCAAACNCATTGGTG
>FUWD013182767.1_pt1 | contig 20084 bp, 28 predicted proteins | sample 1063281 | NCBI WGS metagenome assembly FUWD01 (sample SAMEA79048168, study PRJEB19326) | metagenome | biome: marine | reverse complement strand
TAGCATCTTTTAATTCCTTCAATTCTTCTTCGACTTTTTCGATGATTAATTTTTTATTATTTAAAAGTTTATGAGTGTAAGACTTTTCAGATGATGATTTTTTTCTGTCTCTAATAGTTTTAACTAAATCTTCTAACGTTTTAAACATAACTATATTCTTACAGAAACACTTTGAGACTTCAAATATTCTTTTACTTCTTTAATAGAATATTCTCCAAAGTGAAAAATGGAAGCTGCTAACACCGCACTAGCTCCCCCTAAAATTATTCCGTCTTTAATATGCTCTAATGTTCCTACCCCTCCAGAAGCAATAACTGGTATTGTTAAATTTTCTGAAATAGTCTTGGTAAGCTCAATATCGTAGCCTGATTTGGTCCCATCTTTATCCATCGAAGTTAATAATATTTCGCCTGCTCCACTACTTTGAGCTAATTTAGCAAATTCTAAAACATCTAAATTAGCAGACTCTCTTCCACCATGTGTAAAAACTGTCCACTTATTATCTCCAGTTTTTTTTGCGTCGATCGCAACAACAATACATTGTGAACCAAATTTTAAAGCGCTTTCTTTTATAAGATCTGGATTTTTAATTGCCGCTGTATTGATAGAAACTTTATCTGCTCCTGCTAACAAGAGATTTCTTATATCTTGAACGGTTCTGACGCCTCCACCAACTGTTAATGGAACAAAACAACATTCGGCGGTTTTTTTTACTGTATCTAGTAGAGTATCTCTATTTTCATTTGAAGCAGTGATATCTAAAAAACAAATTTCATCAGCGCCACTTTTATTATAAATCGAAGCTTGCTCTACTGGATCGCCAGCGTCTACCAAGTTTACAAAATTTATTCCTTTTACCACTCTTCCATTTTTTACATCTAGGCATGGAATAATTCTTTTTTTTAACATTATATTTTAGCTAACTCTTCTAAGTTAATTGACTTATCGTATATAGCCTTACCGATAATAACTCCTTTTATTTTTCTAGATTCTTTAATTTGAACAACGTCATTTAAATTTGCCACTCCTCCTGAAGCTATTACAGGAATAGAACTTAGATTTGCTAATCTTATTGTTTCTTTTAAATTTATTCCTTCTTTAGTCCCATCTTTGTCTATGTCAGTAAAAATAATGCTTTTAATTTTAAGATTTTTAATAGTTGTCACAAAATCGTCTACAGATAATTTTGTTTGTTCTTGCCATCCTCGTAAAGCCAAAAATCCATTTCGCACATCTATGCCTACAGATATTTTGTTTGGAAATTTAATACATACCTCTTCTAAAAGTTTTATGTTTGTAACGGCTGCAGTTCCCATCACAATATTTTCAACACCAAGATCTAATACTTCTTCGATATCTTTTAGTGTTCTCATGCCTCCGCCAACTTGGATTTTTAAATTTGTTTGTTCTGCAATTAATTTTATTGAGACTAAATTTGATTTGCTGGAATCTACAGCTCTATCTAAATCAACAATATGTAAATTAACAAACCCATGTTGTTCAAATTTTTGGGCCTGATTTAAGGGTGAAGTATTAAATATCTCCTGTTTTGAAAAATCGCCTTTATATAATCTTACACACTTGTTATCTCTTAAGTCTATTGCTGGATAAACAATCATACAATTACCAATTTATAAAATTTTCTAAAATTTTTATTCCATTAGTTTGGCTTTTTTCAGGATGAAACTGAGTCCCAAATATATTATCTTTAATAACGGCAGCTGTAATTTCGTCCTGATATAATGTAGATGCAGCAACGTTTATTTCGGTTGATGTAACAAAATGATAACTATGAACAAAGTAAAAATGTTTATCATTACTTAAATTTTTAAAAAGTCCGTGATCATTTTTAATTTTAATTTCATTCCAGCCCATATGAGGAAGTTTTAGCTTTAAGTCTGTAATATTTATTTTTTTTACTTCCCCTTTAATCCATCCTAAACCTTTATATCCACCATCTTCGTAACCATAATCAGAAAAAAGCTGCATCCCAACACAAATGCCAAAAATATATTTTTTCTTTTGAATAACAAATTCGTTTAACTCGTCTATTGCTCCGGTCGTTTTGAATAAAGTGTCAGCACACTGTTTAAATGAACCTTGTCCTGGTAAAATAATTTTATCAGACAATTTTATTTTTTTTACATCGGCTATAACCTGAACTTGAGCCGACTTACCTAAATTTAAAGCAGCACACTCAACCGCCTTAGAAACTGACTTAATATTGCCAGATCCATAATCAAGGATGGAAATAATCATTAAAAACTTAAATTGTGCCTTTGGTTGAGGGAATTATGTCCTTCATTCTCTGATCAATTTCAAAAGCTGATCGTAATGTTTTTGCCAAACCTTTGTAGCAAGATTCAATAATATGGTGGCTGTTATCTCCATAAATATTTTCTATGTGAAGGGTAATGCCTGCAGCTTGAGCAAACGCTTGAAACCACTCTTTAAAAAGTTCTGTGTCCATCTCACCAAGTTTTTCTACTTTTAATTTTACATTCCAAACCAAATAGGGACGATTAGAAACATCCAAAACTACTCTGCTTAAAGTTTCATCCATAGGTATTAGGGCGTGTGCGTATCTTTTAATTCCTTTTTTATCGCCCAAGGCTTTGGCAATAGCTTCGCCCATTGCAATTCCTGTATCCTCTGTAGTGTGGTGTAAATCAATATGCAGATCTCCCTTAGCTTTAACTTTAAGATCAATTAAAGAATGTTTTGAAATTTGCTCTAACATATGGTCAAGAAATCCGATGCCTGTTTGGATTTCATACTGCCCTGTACCATCTAAGTTTACCTGTACACTAATGCTAGTTTCTTTTGTTTTACGCTCTATGCTTGCTGTTCTCATCGTATATGGTTACTTTATTATAATAAATAAGCTGAAATTTATACCTTGAAGATATAAGTTTTATAACCACATGAGTATTACTAATAAAATAAAGCAAAATATGGACAATACTAATACCAATTGGCACGGCACAACGATTGTTTTAATTAGGAAAGGTAAAGATGTAGTTGTGGCTGGAGACGGTCAGGTGAGCATTGGTAACACCATCATGAAAAGCACCGCTAAAAAGGTAAGAAAAATAGAGGGCAAAAATGTAATAGCTGGTTTTGCCGGATCAACTGCCGATGCTTTTACATTATTCGAAAGATTAGAGGAAAAATTAGAAAAACATGGAGGACAATTAACAAGGGCTGCTGTTGAGTTGGCCAAAGATTGGAGATCGGACAAATTTTTAAGAAGACTAGAAGCCTTAATGGCCGTAGCTGATAAAGACAAAAGTTTTATTATAAGTGGTAACGGAGATGTGCTCGAACCTGAGCATGGGGTAATTGCAATAGGCTCGGGTGGTAATTATGCACTCGCAGCAGCACGAGCTTTACTTGAAGATACAGACAAAACTGCTGAGGAAATTGCTAGAAAATCAATTGAGATTGCATCTGAAATTTGTGTGTTCACTAATAATAATATCACAATCGAAAAATTATAAATGGACGTAGAAAGAAAAATAGTCTCTTTTTCTCCCAGAGAAATAGTATCTGAATTAGATCGTTATGTTATTGGACAAGCTGCTGCTAAAAAAGCAGTCGCGATTGCTCTAAGAAATAGATGGAGAAGACAAGAACTTCCTGCAGATTTAAAAGAGGAAGTGATGCCAAAAAATATTTTAATGGTAGGGCCAACGGGTGTTGGAAAAACAGAAATTTCGAGAAGGCTTGCTAAATTAGCTGAGGCTCCTTTTATTAAGGTAGAGGCAACAAAATTTACAGAAGTTGGTTATGTTGGAAAAGACGTTGAACAAATTATTAGAGATTTAATTGAAATAGGAATAGCTCTTATTAAAGATAAAAAAAGAAAAGAGGTGGAGGCAAAATCTCAACTTTCATCTGAAGAAAGGGTTTTGGATGAACTTGTTGGAAAAAATGCCAGTATAGCCACAAAAGAAAGCTTCAGAAAAAGACTAAGAGCAGGTGATTTAGATAACACCATTATTGAGATTTCTGTTCAAGAAAATCCGACCATGCCCTCATTTGAAATTCCAGGAATGCAAGGAGGTGTTGGAATGGTTAATATTAGCGAAATATTTAATAAAGGAATGGGCGGAAAAAAGAAAAAGAAAAAAATGACTGTAAAAGAGTCTTATGAATATTTAATACAAGAAGAAGCTGACAAATTAATTGACCAGGACCAAATTATTAAAGAAGCAAAATTTTCTGTTGAAAATAATGGAATTGTATTTCTTGATGAAATAGACAAAGTCTCAGCTAGAAGCGAGAGATCAGGAGCTGATGTTTCCAGAGAAGGGGTTCAGCGTGATTTATTACCCTTAATTGAAGGAACTACAGTTAATACAAAACATGGGCCAATCAAAACTGATCACATCCTGTTTATTGCATCCGGTGCATTTCAGCTTGCTAAACCTTCCGATTTACTGCCCGAACTGCAAGGAAGACTGCCTATTCGGGTAGAATTACAACCACTCACCAAGGAAGATTTTATTAAAATTTTAAAAGAGCCAGATAACAGCTTAATCAAACAATATATTGGTTTAATGAAAACTGAAAATGTTGATTTGCAGTTCACTGATGATGGGATTGAATCAATTGCCGATATTTCTACACACATAAATTCTACCATTGAAAATATTGGAGCGCGAAGATTGCACACCATTTTGGAGAAAGTACTAGAAGATATTAGTTTTACCGCATCTGACAGAAATGGTGAAAAGGTTTTGATTAACAAATCTTATGTAGAGGCAAATCTTGCTAATATCATAAAAGACAAAGATCTATCTAGATTTATTCTATAATTTTTTTAACGTTACTATCATTGATCCTTCGCCTCCCAAAGAAATGGGGCTAGACTCAATTGTATTAATTGATGATGAGTAATTTTTTTTTAAGTATTCTGGAACTGCATAACGCAAAAGGCTAAGATCCTTGGAAACGTATGGATCGCTTTCTTTGTTTGAATGAAGTCCTTTACCTGTAATAAGTAGAATTTTTTTAATTTGCTTTTCTTGAGCAAATAAAATGAGGTGATCAATTTTTTCAAAGGCTTCAGCTATAGTATAACCATGCAGATCTACTCTTAACTCATAACTAGCTACATTTTTCTGCTCATGCTTTGAAGAAAATTGCACATCTTTATCTTCAACTGACTTGGTTTGATTAATAAAATTATTCCAAGTATCTAAATCTTCTTTGGAGATTTTAGTGTTTGGTTTCTTTTCCACTAGACTCTTTTTCAGCAGATAGCTCTGTTAAATACCATGTGGGGTCTTTGGATTTTAAGTCTTTTTCAAAACTCCAAATATCTGTGGTAGTTTTGGTTTTTTCTGGATCTCCCTCAATCACTTCGTTTTTTTCATTTCTTAAACATGTTATTATTTGGCTAATAAAACGAGCTGTAACTTTGTATTTAGTTCCAACATTGTGAACATGATCGATGGAAAATTTTTGTATCCCAATAAAAGTTAAGTCTGATTTTAACTTTTTTGTATTTCGCTCATCAATAATTTTTACAAAATCTTCATATAATTTTTGTGTAAGTAAAGTTTTTAGTGTAGCTTTATCTCCGCTTGCAAAAGAATTAATGATCATTTCATAAGCATATTCGGCTCCTTTTTTAAAAGAGGCCTCATCAAAAGTAAGTTCTTTTGATTTTTCTTTGACGTCCTTAACAAAAGAAAAATTTTCCTCCGCTTTGTTCGAAAAATCAGTCTTAATGGGAGAGTTATCTGCGCCCTTACCCAAAACGTTGCGTAATCTCAAAAAAATAAAACCAGCGAGCATCGCCAGCAAAATTATGTCTATATAACCAAAATTTTCGCTCATGTTTGAATTTTTAATTTTAATAAATATATGCAATAATAAGTCATCTATATGCAATTTACACTATTATTTTTTATCTTATTGCCGCTGGTAGAAATATATTTAATGATAAAAATTGGGTCTGTTATTGGTGCTTTTAATACAATTTCCATAACTATTTTAACTGCCATTGTGGGTGTCTATTTTGCTAAACTGCAGGGCCTCTCTACGTTGCGGTCTTTGGCTAAAAACATTCGCGTTAATAAAAGCTCTATAGGAGAGATAATTAATGGTTTTTGCTTAGTTGTTGCAGCTATTTTACTAATTTTACCTGGATTTTTAACAGACTTTCTGGGATTTTTACTGTTAGTACCCTTTTCCAGAAACATAATTTTAGAAAATTTTTTTACCCAACCAAAAAATAGTAAAATTGATATAATAGAAATAAATCCAGAAGAAATAGAAGAGCATGACAAGTTTAAATAATACTAATTACGAAGTGGTTGCAAAATATATTAAGGATATTTCATTTGAGATTCCTGATCCTGATTGTTTTATAGATGCGGCTCAAAACTTAGGAGAATACACAACAAAATTAGATATTAATAGTCAGCCGTTTAAAAACAACTTGATAGAATTAAATTGCAAATTTATTCTTGAAGCACCAGAAAAAATAGAAAAAAAAATTTACACAGAAGTTTGTTTATCGATTGTTTTTAGAATTACCAATAATAAACTAACTGCAGATGAGATAAAAAAATTAATCTTAATTACTATTCCAACTGAATATTTTCCATTTATGAAAGAAATGGTAACCGATCTATTTCAAAAATCTGGTTTTAAAAAATTTACATTTACAAAAGAGGTGGATTTTGCAGAACTTTACAAGCTGCAGTTTCCTACTTCAGCATAAAAGACTTAGGTACGTGTGTTTTTAAAAATTCACTATGCAATTTTAACTCTTCTTCTGTAATGGGTATCACAATTTTTTTTCTATTTTTATCTACTTTTCTCACAAAATTTTCGTCACTAGAAGAAATGATATTTTGCTGCAAATCTAAGAACGGCTCTTTTTTCTCCAGTAGCTCGATATAGATTTCAGTGAGTAAATTACAATCTAGGAGAGCTGAGTGTTTTTCTCTCTTGGAAGTATCAATTTTAAATCTTTTACAAAGCGCATCAAGACTTGCCTGTGCTCCAGGAAACTTTTGTCTTGCAAGAAATAAAGTATCAATTACCCTTTCCTTTAGTATTGGCCCATGATCTAATAATTGTAGTTCTTTATTTAAAAAGGCCAAATCGAAATCAGCATTATGAATTATTAATTTCGAGTCTTTAATAAAATCTAAAAATTTTTTTGCTATATCTTTAAATACGGGCTTGTCTCTTAAAAATTCTCTAGTGATACCGTGGGTTTGATAAGCACCGTCAGAAATATCCATTTCCGGATTTATAAAAGCATGAAAAACTCTTTTGGTTGGAATTTGATTTTCTAATTCCACACAAGCAATTTCAATAATTCTATCAGAAGTAAAAGATAGACCTGTTGTTTCTGTATCTAAAATAACTTCGAGCATTTATATAATTATGCTATCAAGAATTTGCTTTGCTCTCAATCTTGTTTTTTTTGGGTTATAATCGTTATCAAAAATAATATCCGCTTGCATTTTTTTGTCTTCTGGTTTCAACTGAATTTCTTTTAAAATATTTATAATTTTTTTGTTATAACCAGACCTTTTGTTTAGGTGACGTTGTAATAATTTTTTTTTGGGATTAATGTACACAATAATATCTTTCGGCTCATGTAATTTATTTTCTAAAAGAAGAGGTATGTCCAATATAACTACTTTTTTATTTTTGTTTTTCTTTAAAAATGAATTCATTTTTTTTCTTACTTCTGGATGAATTATTTTAATAATTTTTTTTAGATTTTTTTTATTAGATAATATAAGTTTACTTAATTCTCCTTTGTCTGTGGGAAAGTTCGAAATAAACTTTGGAAACAATTTTTTAAGTTTCAAGAATACCAATTTACTATTAGAATAAATATTGGTGACTTCTTGGTCTGCATTAAATAAGGGATATTTGTATCCTGCTAATAAACGAGCAATATATGTTTTTCCTGAACCAATTTCTCCTATTAAGCAAATTTTAATCATTTAAATTTTTTTTCATTAACTGAAGAAGTTGTTTATCTATGGTAGGCAAAATGTCATTCCAGATTTCGAAAGCTTTCTGAGCCTGATATAAAAACATTTTAAGGCCGTTAATTACTTGATGACCTTGTGCTTCTGCTTGTTTTAAAAAGCTAGTTTGTTCTGGATTGTAAATAACATCGTAAAAAACAGTGTTTTTGTTCACCGAAGAGAAATTAAAATTTAAATCTTCTTTTTTCTCCAAACCCAAGCTTGTTGAGTTTATAACCAACTCAACATCGAACTTTTTGTGATGAAGATCCTCCCATAAAATTTGTTGTACTAATGGGCCAAATTTATTTTTAAGAACTTCAAATTTTTCTTTTGTTCTATTAACAACCATAACTTTATTTACACTTGCATTTTTAAGAGCTTGGACAATTGAAGGAGATACGCCTCCAGCGCCTATTAGTAGAACTGATCTAATTGCTTTGTTGGGTATTAATTCTAACAATGAATTGTAAAATCCAAAAACATCCGTGTTATCTCCAATTACTTTATTATTTTTTTATACACCGTATTTACTGAATTAGTTTTTAGTGCAACTTCTGATAATTCGTCTAACAAAGGTATAATTTTTTGTTTAAAAGGAACGGTCACGTTCGCTCCTGTTATTTTTTCTTGTCTAATATTTTGAATTACATCATCTAATTCTTTTTCTTCTACAAGTATTTTTTCATACGCCGCTTTAATCATATTTTGCTCAAACCAGTAATTATGCACCAATGGGGACAAGGAGTGTTTTATTGGATTGCCGATAACTATGAATTTTTTCATTGTGTTTGTTGATTAAAATAGTTTGTAACAGCTGCAATTGGCATTCCTAAAATAGAATTTTGATCGCCTTTAATAGTTTCAAACAAATGTTTTCCTTCTCCCTCTATTTGATACACTCCATATTTCATCATTACTTCTATACCAACTTTTTTGAGATATTTTTTTATTTCAAAATTAGAAATTTTTTTCATTGTTAGAACAGAAGTGTCGTGGTGGTGCCAAACCATGCTGCCATTTTTAGAAATACAAACAGCGCTGTGTAATTGGTGTGTTTTACCATTTAATTGTTCCATAATAAGTTCCGCTTCTTCAATATTTTTTGGCTTACTAATATAATTGTTTTCTAAATCTAAAACCTGATCTGCGCCCAAAACAAAATAATTAGAAAATTTTCCACTAATTCTATTTGCCTTATGTTCTGCTAAACTTTTTGCTATAGATACGCAACTTGCTTTATTTGCTTTTAAAGACTGTTTAATTTCTTCTTCATCTACACCCGAAACTTCTGTTCTGATTTTAAATCCTGCGTTTTCTAATATTGTTTTTCTTATCTCACTTTTAGAGGCTAAAATAATATTTCTAATCATTAGTTTTTTTTATCTCATGCATTTTTACAATAGCCGCCGCTGTCTCCTCTACTGATTTTCTTGTTACATCAATTGTTGGAATTTTTTTTGCAGTAAACATTTTCTTTGATTTATTAACTTCATCTTTAATAAAGTCGATATTTGCATAATCTTGTTGTTTATCATTTAAAAGGTTCATTCTTGTTTTTCTAATGTCAACCAGACGATCGGGATCTATGTATAGGCCAACCAAGAGAGCTCCTGATTTAAAAATAAAATCTGGAACTTCTTGATGAGATACAAGCGGAATATTGCCAGTTTTAAAACCTTTTTCTGCCAAATAAATGGAGGTTGGGGTTTTGCTTGTTCTGCTTACTCCTAATAAAATTACGTCTGCATCAATCATGCTCTCAAGTTGCTGCCCGTCATCGTGTGCTAGGGTATATTGAATTGCTTCTATTTTTTTATAATATTCGGTATTTAGCTCGTGTTGTCCACTCGGCCGCCTTGTTGCTTTTTCAGAGAATAGACTTTCAAATTGTGGAATTAGATGATCGAGAACTCCAAAACATGGAATGTTTAATGATTTGCTCTCGTTTTTAATAAAATTTGAAGTAGATGACTCAACCAAGGTGTAAAGAATTATTGGGTTAACTGTTTTTTTACACTGCTCCATTAATTGAGCTGTTTGAGCGCTTGTTCTTATAAAAGAGAAATGTTGAATAGAAAATTCCATATTTCTAAACTGTGCCTTTATAGCTAGAAAAATTCTATCTAGTGTTTCCCCGGTTGAGTCCGAGACTAAAAAAAATTATATTTCTTGTTCATAAGCCTGTTGATAATAGTCTATAACCCAATTCAGTACATTTATCATCTCCGCTGCACTCATTAACTAAATTGCTATATATTCTTTTCATAAAAATATTAGATTTTATTAAATAAGTTATAAAAAGTTAATTTTGTTTATAAGTGCAAATTACTAGTCAAATTGATAAAAAGAATATTTAAAAGTTATGTATAAGTTGTGAATAAAAAGTTAACCTCATTATTAACAGTTCCTACCAATACTAATACTTATAATTAATTATTATTTATATGAGTACATTAATTAAAAAGTCTTTGAAAAAAGAAAACCCTATTTGGCTAATGAGACAAGCAGGACGTTATTTGCCCGAATACCAAAAAGTAAGAAAAAGACAAAAAGATTTTATTAAATTTTGTTTAAACATTAAAGATGCAACTAAAGTAACATTACAACCTATTAAAAGGTATGATTTCGATGCTGCGATCATATTTTCAGATATTTTAATAATTCCTTATGGAATAGGACAAGAAGTTAAATTTGAAGAAAGTATAGGTCCGATTCTTGGAGAACCAGATTTAAAATTATATCAACAAACAAAAAAGGGGAAATTTATAAAAAAAATAAAAAACGTTTATAAAATAATTAAAAATACAAGAAAAAAACTAAATAAAAATAAATCTTTAATTGGGTTTGTCGGATCGCCATGGACTATTCTAGTCTATGTATTAAACCAAAGATCACCAAAAGAAATCAGTGTTTGCAAAAAAATAATAAAAAATAAACAAAGCAAACAACTTTTAAAAATTATAGAAAAATTTATCTACATTCATATCGAGCAGCAAATAAAGGCGGGAGTTGACACTATTCAACTATTTGATAGTTGGGCAGGATTATTGAATAAAAAAGATCTAAATTATTTTTGTTTTCAACCAACAAAAAGAATTATAATAAAAGTTAGAAAAAAATATCCCCTCATTCCTATCATATGTTTTCCTAAAGGAATAAAAACGTCAATTAAAGAATTTTGTAAAATTGTAAAACCAAATGTGTTGAGCATAGATTCAGAAATAAATCCAAATTTTATCCTCAAAGAGATAGATCCAAATATAATTATCCAAGGCGGAATGAGCCCAGGTTTCTTATTTAAAAGAAAATCTCAAATGCAGAACAAAATAAAATTTTATTTAAATAAGTTCAAAAATAGAGCTTATATTTTTAATTTGGGGCACGGTGTGCCAAAAGAAACAAAGACCAGCACTATTCAAAACCTAGTTAACACTGTAAGAAATTTCAAATGAACGACATTTTAAAAGCTATTAACCACCCACCAGTAAAGCACGGTAAAACAGGGGTATTAATTGTAAATTTAGGAACCCCAGATAGCACAAGCTGGTGGGATATTAGAAGATATTTGAAAGAGTTTTTATCGGACAGAAGGGTAATAGAAACAAACCCGATTTTATGGAGCATCATTTTAAATTTAATTATTTTAAATTTTAGACCCCACAAAACAGCCAGGGCTTACAAAAAAATTTGGATGAAAGATACAAACGAATCTCCCCTTCGTTTTTACACAAGATCACAAGCTGAAAAGCTTTCCACGAAACTAAAAACTTACTCTAACATAATTGTTGATTATGCCATGAGATATGGAAACCCAAGTATTAAATCAAAGCTAGATTATTTGCATAAAGAAGGTTGCGAAAAATTAATTATTTTACCTTTGTACCCACAGTATGCAGCAGCAACTACGGCAACTGTCTGTGATGAGGTGTATAGAGTTTTAATGAAAATGCGTTGGCAGCCAAGTTTACAAATTATCCCCCATTATGAGTCGGAGCCATTGTATATTGATGCTCTTGTGAACAGTATTAATAATCATTTGAAAAAAATTGACTGGATCCCAGATGTAATTCTTTCCTCTTTTCATGGAATACCAAAAAAATATTTTGATAAAGGGGATCCATACCAATGTTACTGTCACAAAACAAACCGTTTAATGAAAGAAAAATTTGGTAATTCAATACCTATTGAAATTTCATTCCAATCTAGATTTGGACCAGCAGAGTGGTTGCGCCCGTATACTGACAAAACTTTAGAGCGATTAGCCAAAGAAGGAACATCAAATGTATTAATGATCTGCCCAGGATTTTCTTCAGATTGTGTAGAGACATTAGAAGAAATTGAAATGGAAGGGCAAGAAACTTTTAAAGAAAATGGTGGTAAAAATTTCTCGGTAGTTCCTTGTTTAAATGACAACGACGACCATATAAATCTTTTAGAATATCTTATAAAAAAGCACTTAGTATAATTTATGAATATTTATCTTTTGCTGAAATCTGTACACATTATATCAATCATAGCGTGGATGGCTGGATTATTATATTTGCCTAGAATTTATGTTTATCACTGCCAAACTACACACGGCTCCGAGGCACATGAAAAATTTGTTACCATGGAATATCGTTTGTTAAAATATATCATGAATCCGGCTATGATTTTGTCTTGGATTTTTGGAATTGGATTATTGCTAGTTTTGGGACACGAAGTTTCCATGCAGTTTTGGGTTCAGGCAAAAATAGTTTTGGTGTTATTGTTATCCGGGTACCATGGGTTTCTAGGAGTTTGCAGAAAGAAGTTTATCGCCAACACAAACACCAGGTCTGAAAATTTCTATCGCTGGATGAATGAAGTTCCAACCGTCTTAATGATTATTATTGTTTTTTTAGTTGTTTTTAAACCGTTATTGTAAGCTTGCCAAACCAGCAGTATTCATTATATAATATTTCATAAGTCAAAATAAGTTTCCCACAAAATGAATCTCCAAGAACTCAAAGACAAGTCACCAGCTGATTTAATATTAGAAGCAGAAAAGCTTGGTATTGAAAATCCAAGCACCATGCGAAAGCAAGAAATTCTTTTTGCTATTCTTAAAAAATTTGCAGAGAAGAATGAGCAAATTACAGGAAGTGGGGTTTTAGAAACGTTGCAAGATGGTTTTGGTTTTTTAAGAGCCATGGAGTCAAATTATTTACCAGGACCAGATGATATTTATGTTAGTCCAAGTCAAATCAAAAGATTTGGTTTAAGAAAAGGTGATACGGTTGAGGGTGAAATTAGAGCTCCCAAAGAACAAGAGAGATACTTCGCTCTCCTAAAAGTAAACAAAATTAATTTTGAAGACCCTGAGAAAACAAAAATAAAATAAATTTTGATAACTTGACTCCGCTATATCCTCAAGAAAGATTAAAGCTAGAAGTGGAGACCACTAAAATTGAAAAAAAAGCAGATGTAACAACAAGATTAATAGATTTAATAGCACCGATTGGAAAAGGCCAAAGATCATTGATTGTATCTCCACCAAGAACCGGAAAAACGGTGGTATTACAAAATATTGCTCACGCTATTACAACAAATCATCCAGAAGTATATTTGATCGTTTTATTAATTGACGAACGTCCCGAAGAAGTTACAGACATGCAAAGGTCAGTTAAAGGAGAGGTAATTAGCTCAACATTTGATGAGCCAGCTATGAGACATGTTCAAGTTGCTGAAATGGTTATTGAAAAAGCAAAACGATTAGCTGAACACAAAAAAGATGTTGTTATCTTATTAGACTCTATCACCAGATTAGGACGAGCTTACAATGCAGTGGTGCCGAGTTCAGGAAAAGTACTGACCGGAGGTGTTGATGCTAATGCTTTACAAAGACCAAAAAGATTTTTTGGTGCTGCAAGAAATATCGAAGAGGGTGGTTCTTTAACAATTATCTCAACTGCTTTAATTGAAACGGGTTCAAGAATGGATGAGGTTATTTTTGAAGAATTTAAAGGAACAGGTAACTCAGAAGTTATTATGGACAGAAAAGTGGCTGACAAAAGAATTTATCCTGCAATTGATATTACCAAGTCAGGCACCAGAAAAGAGGAACTGTTATTTACCAAAGATGATTTACAAAAAATGAATGTACTTAGAAGAATTATAAATCCAATGGGGACAATGGATGCTGTTGAATTCATGATAGGTAAATTAAGAGAGACAAAAAATAACGCAGAATTTTTTGACTCGATGAATAAATCTTAGATTAGTTTTTAATTTTTCTTGCTTCTTCGGGAAGCATTATTGGAATTCCATCTTTTACAGGATAAGCAAGGCCAGATTTTTTAGCTATTAATTCATTTGTATCTTTATCATAAATTAATTTTTCCTTTGATATAGGGCAAACTAGCATGGAAATTAGTTCTTGCTTGAGGTTCATCTAATGAATTTTTCTCTGCGTGTCCGTTGTATTTCCAAGAATATAAAAATTAATAATCTGATTTAAAATGTCATTTCTTTCTTGAATAGAAGTTGTTTCGAGCAAGCGTTGCTTTTCACCTACTGTGAATGGGCAAATCATAGCTAAAGAATTAATTAATTGGCTTGGCTCGACTTTCTCGACAATGCTCCAGTCTGTAGATAATTGAAACATTCTGAAGAATTTTTTTGATTTATCTATGAGTTCTAGAACCTCAGTTTGAGCTATGACTTTTTCATCTTTTTTTTCATTTTTAAAATCTTGCTCATACTCTAAATAAGAAACTTTAAATGTACGGTATAGCTTGTCGGTTTCTAGTTCTTTAATAACCTTAAACCTTGTTACTCCTTCAAGGTTAACTAAATATCTTCCGTCAGGTGTTTGATTGTGTTTGCTTATAACACCAAGACAACCTACATTAAAAATAGTCGGTTTGTATGTGTCTGATGTTTGAACATTGGGCTGTGCAATTCCAACAAATTTATTTTGTGAAAGAGCATCCTCAATCATCTGCTTATATCTTGGTTCAAAAATATTAAGAGGCAAGATAGTATTAGGAAAAAATATTGCATTGGACAAAGGAAATACAGGAATTTCCTCAGGCATATTTTGTAAGTTAATTTTTTTGTTATCCATTTAAAATTTGTATTGAAAATATATATTATAAATAATACTTTAAATACTAATTACAAGCGGGTGTAGCTCAGTGGTAGAGCGAATCGTTGCCAACGATTAGGTCGTGGGTTCAATTCCCTTCACCCGCTCCAATTATTATGACAAATTTACATAAAAAAAAATGTATTGCCTGTAGTGGAGACATGCCTTCTTTAAAAGAGGAAGAAATTCAAAAGCTAAACTCCGAATTAAATCAATGGATTGTAGTAAAAAATCAGGACGGAATTAAAACGCTTACAAAATATTTAAAATTTAAAAATTTTGAAGAGAGCCTTAATTTTATAAATAAATTATCTGCTATTGCAGAGGAAGAAGGACATCATCCAGATCTTTCGTTTGGGTGGGGTTATGCAAACGTCACAATCTTTACCCACGCAGTTAAGGGTTTAACTGAAAGTGATTTTATACTTGCTGCTAAAATAGATCAGATTAGTGTTTGAAATTTCTTATTCCAGTAAATATCATTGAGATCCCAGCCTTATCAGCAGCATCAATAACTTCCTGATCTCTTACAGAGCCCCCAGGTTGAATGATTGACTTTGCTCCTAGTTTTATTAATTTTTCTAAACCATCTGCAAAAGGAAAAAGGCATCAGATGCAGCTCCGCAATTATCCAGCTGTTCAGAAAAAAATTTTCTAGCATGGTCACAGGCAATTTCACTCGAACCCACGCGACTAGTTTGACCTGCTCCAATACCCAAGGTTTTGTTATCCTTGGCAATTACAATTGCATTGGATTTAACATGCTTGCATATAAGATTAGCAAACAGTAAATTTTCTATTTCTTTTTCTGTAGGTTTTTTTTTCGTTACTATTTGTAAATTATTTTTGGTAATTTTCTTTGAATTCTCATCTTGTGCTAAAAATGTTTTTTGCAAAAAAGTTAGATGTTGAATATTGTTTTTTTGTGGGTAGTTGTATTTTAATACTCTTAAGTTTTTCTTTTGAGATAAAATTTGCAAAGCCGCCTTATCAATTTCTGGTACCAATATAACTTCATAAAATGTTTTTATGAGTTCTTCAGCCACATCTCGTCCTATTTCGTAATTGAAGGCTACAACCCCACCAAAAGCACTCACAGGATCGCCGCTAAGGGCCTTTAAATAGGCGTTTTTCTTATCAGGGTCTATTGCGCAGCCACAAGGATTGTTATGCTTAATAATAGCGCAAATTTGGTCTTTTTGGTCAAAATCAGTCACTAAATTATAGGCACTAAAACTATCTAGATAATTATTATGGCTAAGCTCTTTTCCTTGAAGCTGTTCTAGTTCTGAAAATCCAGGTTGGGCATTTGGTATTTTATATACAGAGCTTTCTTGATGAGGATTTTCGCCATAACGTAATTTTGAAATAAGTTTTCCGCCAATCGTTTTTTTCTCTGAGAATTTTTCTCCATTAACTTCACTCATCCAATTAGAAATCATAGCATCGTAATAGGCAGTTTCATTAAATGCCTGGTTTGCCATTTTTGTTCTAAAATTAAGATCTGTTGAGCCAGAATTATTATTCATCATCTCTATAAACTCTTTGTAGTATTTAGTTGAAGGAAGAACAGTAACGTGTTTAAAATTTTTTGCCGATGAGCGAAGCATAGAAGGTCCACCGATATCAATATTTTCTATAAGAACTTCATGGCTTGATTTTAGATCCAACATCTTCTCTTCAAACGGATATAGATTAACCACGAGTAAATTAATCTCAGGAATTTTATTTTTTTCCATTGCAGCCGCATGATTTTTTTTATCAATATCTCCTAATAAGCCACCATGGATTTTGGGATGAAGTGTTTTAACTCGTCCATCCATAATTTCAGGAAAACCAGTGTAACTTGATATTTCAGTACAATCATACCCTTTATCTTTAATAAATTGATAAGTGCCACCAGTGCTTATAATTTCAACATTAAAACGTTTTAGAGTTTGCAATAAATCTTCGAGGTTCGTTTTGTCGGAAACAGAAATAAGCGCTCTAGATATTTTTTTTAATGCCATTACCAAGTTAGTTATAAAGAATTAATTGGTTTTTTCTATAGACCACACAATTTTGTTTATTTCTTGTTTTAAAGTTCCCTCGACCACAATGCAGTTAGTTTCTTGGACTTTTGTATGTTCTGCGAAGTATAAACTATTTTCTATTTTAACATCTTGATCAGGGCAGCAAAACTTCCAACCTTGATTTTTAACACTAATAAGAATGTCCCCGCCATGGGTTGGTATTAATTTCGCATCCGGCAATACATGAAAACGAATTGCAAAATTTAAAAACGCATAATCATTTTTTTCTACAGTAAGCGTGTCTTCCCCGTGAACTAGATTTTCTTCACCATTCATAACAAGAGCTCTTTGATGTAATGTTGAATATTTTGCAGCATAACCATTGTGTTTTGCAGTTAAACTTGCTGTAATTTTATTATTTGTAAATTCTTTATTAGTAATCATAGCTTTTTGTAGCAATGTATTGCCGTAATATTTTCTCAGCACAGGATTTTTTTGAAAAATACATGAAGAAGTATCGTTGATTACAAGACAACTATGAGCGGCTGTAGATTGGGCAATGTATGATAATTCCTTTGAAAAATTTTTAGCAGAACCGGTATTTGTTATTATTTTAATGCCATTATACAAAAGTTCAAAAGACAAACAGCCAGCTTGATAATTTTGCGCATAAGAATTTGATGGAGGATTATTAGCATCCATTAGTAATTCTAATTTTTTATTTTACCAAATAAGAAGTCAGTATCATTAGCGTCAGAGTCAAATTTATATCCTTTAATTTTTAAAAAGTTTAAAAATTGTGAGCAGTCATAATGTTTAGATCCATTGAATAACGGGATAGTATTATTAGAATATAATAACGAAGAAAAACATTTTCCTACTATTTCAATGTGATCCTCAAGTGTTTCTGGAATTGCATTTTGCGATACTTTAAGACTTTCTTTAATTAGAATTAGATGATGCAAAAGCCAAAATTGGTCTTCAATATTTTTGCTTCGTACGAAACCTCTTTTATCTAAAATTTCCTTAGTTTGATCGCTCAGCTTTTTTAAAGATGTTTCGAGAAGTTTTTTATATCCCTCAAAAGATGTGCTTACCAAAATTAGTGAAAAAATGGCTAAAATCCTATCTATTTTGCTTTGAATCAGGGACAAATTTTTAGATAAATGAACGGCTTGCTTTAAAACAATATTATTAATTTTTGATCTAAAAATTAAATCTTCATTACGAATAGTACCAGGGCCATTTGTAATCCAAAAAATAAGTCTATTAGAAATAATAAAAGGGTCCCAGACTGAGGATTTATAATTAGAAAAACTACTTAACCATTCTTCAATTATAACTTTTACAAACTCTTTATCTTTTTTAATATCAATATACGGTAGCCAAGAAAATTTATGCAGATCATCTATTCTATCTGGGTGTAAGTTATTAATTTTCCAAAGATTCTTTTTAAATTTTTGAGCTAGTAAATAATTTTTATTATCTTTGTCTTTAAGCTCACCTAAAATATAAATATTATGAATATCGTATATTCTCGATACAGGTTCAATCGTTAATGATTTATTATAATATTTAGAATTAAAATAAATAGATCTTAATTGTTCTTTAACATATCGCCATAATGCAGTTAGCCACAATCTTATAAAACCAACTTTCATTTATCGAATTAACAATTTCTTAATTTTTCAATATTGCCTTTGAGACTTTGCTTGCTATCAAACAAGGTTGTGCCAGAAACTAAAATATCCACTCCAGCTTTTTTTGCAAGTGCCGCTGTTTCAAAATTAATTCCTCCATCAATTTCAATTTCGATATTTAGCTTTTCTTCATCTATTTTTTTTCTCAATTCTTTCACTTTTGTTAATACTTCAGGCATAAATGCTTGACCGCCAAATCCAGGTTGAACACTCATAATTAATATTAAATCGATGAATGGAAGAGCTGGTAGCAGCGCTTCAATTTTAGTTTTTGGATTAAGCGAAACACCAGCCTTTTTTCCCAAAGATTTAATTAACTGAACGCTTTGAATTAGATTATCCGTTGCTTCGGGGTGAATGGTAATAATGTCGGCACCTGCATCAGAAAAATCTTTAATATATCTTTCAACAGGAGCTATCATTAAGTGCACATCAAAAGGTATTTTAGAATATTTTCTTATTTTTTTTATAACAGGAGGCCCAAAAGTAATGTTGGGAACAAAGTGACCATCCATGACATCTACGTGAACCATATCAGCGCCTGATTGATTTAATTCCTCTAGTACTTCAGCCAAACGGCTGAAATCTGAAGAGAGAATGGAAGGTGCAATTTTAATAGATCTTGTCATTTATTTGGTCAATTACTTATAATCCTAATAAAGAAAAAGACAAAAAAAATTCGCGAAAATGGAGTCTGTGTATTATTTATTTTGTTTTGGAAAAAAGCTGAATTAGCGACTGGGTAATTTCACTTTCTAATGGAAAAGAAAGCATTCCCATGACTGAGTATCCTAGAGCGTAAGGCATAAAGTAGAATCGAAACATATAAAAGAACCAGGCTACGTAAAGAGGAACTAGGGGTCCAATCAAAAAACTTGGAGTGATTATTTTAAAAAATGAAATGATAGGATTAGTAAATTTAACAAATACTTTCATGAAGAAAAATTCTGAATCTTCCTTTTGAAAGATGTTCATTGCGGACCTACCAATCAGCGTCCACATTATAATTCCCAAAATGTAATACTAAAAAAAGTATATAGGCCGGAATTGGCATGAAAGAATTTTTAAGGGGCGGTTTAAAAACCGCCCCTAAAATATAACTAATTATCTACTATGACTGATAACTTGTTTACCGCTTGGTATACGTAGATCATCAACCATTTTTTGAGTTAGCAGCATCAGGCTCTTTAGTAGCTAAGCTTACAACACCATTGCAACTAAGCATACTGTAGCACCGATGATACCAAATCGT
>FUWD013430200.1_pt7 | contig 20108 bp, 18 predicted proteins | sample 1063281 | NCBI WGS metagenome assembly FUWD01 (sample SAMEA79048168, study PRJEB19326) | metagenome | biome: marine | reverse complement strand
ATTCCTTTTTCATCGATTCTAGTTTTTAGTTTAAAGAAAAAAATGAAGGCAATAGAAACTGTGATTCCTACTAAAGTTAGTACAAATTCATTTGTTGTTACTTTAGAGTTTTCTTCTAAATATTCTTTGGTAACTACTGATAATGGGCACAATGATACTTATGGCTAAAAGAACTTTTAACCAAGTTTGTGTAAAACGTTGTTCTTCTTTGAAAATTTTCATTGTTATCTATCTTTATTTTTTTCTAAAAGAGCATTAATTAGTCCGTTTGATGCAGAATAAACATTTACAACTCTCCAACCTTGTTTTGCATAATTGTTTAGTTCATCTTCAAATTTTTGCTGACTATTTCTCCAACTAACAGGCTGTTTTATAATTTTATATTCTTTCATTTATTTTATATTTAAACGAGCTATTAGTGTGCTTAATGACTCAACGTCCCCGTGTTTACAACCGGAGATGCTTCCTTATCACCACATAAGATAATTAATAAATTACTAACCATTGCAGCTTTGCGTTCATCATCTAATTCAACAATTTGTCTTTTATTTAATTCCGATAATGCCATTTCTACCATCTCTACAGCACCTTGTACAATTTTATGTCTTGCGGCAACAATCGCAGTTGCTTGTTGTCTTTTCAACATGGCAGAAGCAATTTCTTGTGCATATGCTAAATACCCTATTCTTGCCTCTAAAACTTCAATTCCAGCAATAGCTAAACGTTCTTCAATTTCTTTTTCTAGGGCTTCAGAAACTTCATTTACACTTGAACGCAAGGTAATATCTTCATCATGTCCCTCATCGGCAAAATTATCATACGGATACATACTTGCAAGTTTTCTAACCGCTGCATCTGTCTGCACTCGTACAAAATTTTCATAATTATCTACATCAAAAGCAGCTTTGTAAGTATCTGTAACGCGCCAAACTAAAATGGTGGAAATCATTATTGGGTTTCCCAATTTGTCATTTACTTTTAAGCGCTCACTATCAAAATTACTTGCCCTTAAAGAAATTGTTTTCTTTCTAAAAAAGGGATTTGCCCAATACAAGCCGTTATCTTTTATGGTCCCCACGTATTTTCCGAATAATAAAACAACTTTAGAAGTATTTGGGTTCACTAGAATAAAGCCAAAAAAGCCAATAAAACTGGCTACTGTTATTAAAAGATACACAGCAGTTTCTTGTTGAACTGAAAATGCAATACTTCCAAAAAAGACTGTAAGAACTATAACTAACATTAAGTAACCGTTAGCGGGCTTGATGATTTTTTCTATTTTCATAATAATTATTTATAATGATATTAAATTGATATCACAAATATAACCAATTATTTTATTAGTTTGAAAATAATTGTGACACATTTTTTTTATAACTTCGCAAAAACATATATAAAATTTTTATAATGAAATTTAAATTATTTTTATTAATCGCTACTTTTTTCTTTGCAAAACCAGCAACAGAGGAAGTAGTTTTTTGGGGACAAAATGGACATAGAGTAACAGGGGAAATTGCTGAAAATCATTTAAAGAAAAGAGCTAAAAAGAAAATAGACAAATTGTTAAAAGGGCAAAGCCTAGCATTTGTATCTACCTATGCAGATGAAATAAAATCAGATAGAGCATTTAGTAAATATTATCCTTGGCATTATGTAAATATGGATTTGGATCAATCTTACGCAGAGGCATCTAAAAACCCAAAAGGAGATTTAGTTACAGGTATTAATAAATGTATCGAAGTTTTAAAAAATAGCGAAAGCTCTTTTGAAGACAAGTCTTTTCATTTAAAAATGTTGGTTCATTTTGTAGGAGATTTACACCAACCAATGCATATTGGACAGAAAGAGGATAAAGGAGGAAATTCAGTAAAGGTTCAATGGTTTGGAAAAGGAACCAATTTACATGCTGTTTGGGATACGAAAATGATTGAATATTGGAACATGAGTTATTTAGAATTGGCAGAAAGTGCTCAAGACTTATCTAAAAAGCAAGTTAAAGCAATTGAAGCAGGAACTTTAGTGGATTGGGTAGATGAAATTCATGAAGTAACAAGAAGTATTTATAAATCTGTTGAAGTAGGTGAAAATATACGTTACAAATATTCTTATGAGCATTTTGGGACTGTTAGAGTGCAGTTGCAGAGAGGAGGAATTCGTTTGGCAAAAATATTGAATGATATTTTTGCATAAAAGCTGAAAGGTGAAAAATTTTTAAAAATGGCATTAATACCTGTTAACGAGTTTTTTTTAGTTAATTAATGTGTAATTTTATAAAATGAAATTAAAATCTATTGTTATCTGTTTTATTTTTTTAGGTTTTATTTCCTGTAAAAAAGAAGTTTCAGCTAAAGAAAAACAAGAGATAGACACTTCTGGAGTAACTGTAAAATTATACAGCTATAAAGAGTTAAAACCCCTTTTAGAGCAAAAAGGTGATAAAATATATGTTGTTAATTTTTGGGCAACTTGGTGCGCACCCTGTGTAAAAGAGTTGCCAGCTTTCGAAAAATTGAAGAGCGTATACGCTACCAAAGGAATAGACGTTTTATTGGTAAGTTTAGATTTTCCGAAGCAAATTAATAAAAGAGTGATCCCTTTTATTGTAAAGAAAAATTTGCAATCTAAAGTTGTTTTATTAGACAATGGTAAAGATGATAGTTGGTTTAAATCTATCGATTCTAATTGGTCTGGTGCAATTCCAGCAACTTTAATTTATAATAAAAATAAACGAAAATTTTATGAGCAGTCTTTTGACTTTGAATCTTTAGAAGCAGAATTTCAGACCTTTTTAAAAGATTAAATCTACTTCTTCAAATCATTTTATGCTCTCATTTATTTTTGATAATAATATATTTAGAAACTGAACGTAAAAGGTTAAAAAAAACTTTATTTTTTTTATCTTTAAACATTAAAGTTAGATTAATAAATTTAGAGAGAAATAAGGTCTATATATCTTATTAAACCTAAAGTTATTGACACTGCTAAGGTTTTTAAAAATATAAAAAATTATAGAGAGTTTCCTGATTTTGCTTGAATAATAAAATAAAAAAATGAACTTAAACTTAACAAAACCAATTGTATTTTTCGATTTAGAAACGACAGGCGTAAATATTGCAACAGACAGAATTGTAGAAATTGCTGTTTTAAAAGTGTTCCCTAATGGGAATAAAGAAAGTAAAACATGGTTGGTAAATCCGGAAATGGAAATTCCACAAGGGTCTATAGATGTTCATGGAATTACAAATGAAAAAGTAGTTACAGAACCAACTTTTAAAGAATTAGCTAGTACGATAAGCGACATGATTGCCGGTTGCGATTTGGCTGGTTTTAATTCTAATCGTTTTGATATTCCCTTGTTGGCAGAGGAGTTAATGCGAGCAGGAATTGACTTTGATATGAAAGATAGAAAGGCGATTGATGTACAGGTTATTTTTCACAAAAAAGAACAAAGAACTTTAGGTGCTGGATATCAATTTTATTGCGGGAAGGAGCTAGAAGGTGCACATGGGGCTGCAGCAGATACGAATGCAACGTATGAAATATTGCTAGCACAGTTAGATAAATATGATGATATAGAGAACTCAGTAGCGGCTTTAAGTAAGTTTTCTACACACGGTATAAGAGCAGATTTTGCAGGCTTTATTTTGATGAATGACGAGAATCAAGAAATTTTCTCTTTTGGTAAACACAAAGGAAGAACAGTTGAAGCTGTATTTGCAGAAAACCCAGGGTATAACAATTGGATTCAGAATGCAGATTTCCCATTGTATACAAAAAAGGTGTTGAAAGAAATAAAAGAAAGAATGTCTGCACCAAAAGAAAAGATGTCAGACGAAGATAAGTTGCAAGCATTGCAGCAAAAGTTTAACTTAAGATAGACTCTGAGATTTTTAGATATATTATAATCTGTTATAAAAGTCTCGTATAAACGAAAAATCTAAAAAAAAAAGATGTTTACACAATATAATAATTTACCTCAGAATTCACGGGTTTGGATTTATCAATCGGATAGAGAATTTACAGCTAAAGAAGTCGAATTTATTTCGATAAGAGCAGAAGATTTCATCAATCAATGGACACGCCATGGAGACGATTTAAAGGGTTCTTTTACTTTTAAGTATAATCAGTTTTTAGTATTGGCTGTGGATGAGAGTTTTAACAATGTCTCTGGTTGCTCTATAGACAGTTCTGTTCGTTTCATACAGGCGTTAGAAAAGGAATTGCAATTAGAACTAATGAATAAGATGAATGTTACCTTCAAAGATAATGAGCATATTAATTTAGTAAAATTAACTGATTTTCAGAGGTATGCCAAAGAACAGAAAGTAACTTTAGAAACTATTGTATTTAATAACATGGTAGCTACTAAAGAAGATTTTGAAAATAAATGGGAGGTTCCCGCAAAGGAAAGCTGGCACAAGCGTTTTTTGTTATAAAAATTGATTTTATCTTATACAAGTAAAATAAATTATGAGGTGCGTTTGGGAAGTGTATTGAAAAATAAAAGCAGCTTAAATTCTTTAAAAAGCTAAAAAAAATACTGAACAATTAGAATGAAGAAAAACATACTATTGCTTTTATTAACTCTTATCGGTTCTACGATGGTTTCACAAAGATTAGATCCATTAAGAACTATAGATTTTGAAGCACAAAATATTTGGGTAGATAGTATTATGAAAGAAATGTCTATTGATGAAAAAATAGGCCAACTTTATATGGTACAGGCTTATTCTAATTTAGCTCAAAAACACGAAGATTTTATTACTGAAATGATTACAAAATATCACGTAGGTAATTTGATTTTTATGCAAGGAACTCCGGAAAAACAAGCCATTCTAAATAATAAGTATCAAGCTCTTTCAAAAGTTCCCTTATTAATTGGTTTTGATGGTGAATGGGGTTTAGATATGCGCTTAAAGAATACGTATCGTTTTCCTTGGAACATGACTTTAGGTGCCATTAGAAATGATTCTTTAATAAAGCAATTTGGAAAACATCTAGGGCAGCATGCTAAAAGAATTGGAATTCATGTAAATTTTGCACCCGTAATAGATATTAATACAAACCCAGCAAACCCTATTATTGGAAATCGTTCTTTTGGCGAAAGTAAAGAGAATGTTACACAAAAAGCAATTGCTTTTATTAAAGGAATGCAGAGTGAGGGTGTTTTAGCAAATGGTAAACATTTTCCTGGTCATGGAGATACAGCAACAGATTCTCACCATACCTTACCACTTTTAAATTTTGATGAAGCGCGTTTAGATTCTATAGAATTATATCCGTACAAAAAAACTTTTGATGTTGGTTTAGCCAGTGTTATGACTGCTCACTTAAACATACCTAGTTTAGAGGCGGATGTGAATGTACCCACATCACTTTCTAAAAATGTTGTAACGCATTTGCTACAAGAAAAATTAGGCTTTCAGGGTTTAATTATTACGGATGGTTTAAATATGAAAGGTGCTGCTAACTATGCAACTTCTGCACAAATAGACCTAGCGGCATTGCAAGCAGGTAACGACTTATTATTGATTCCTCAAGATGTACCAGCATCAATAGCAATTATAAAAAAAGCATTAGAGACAAGAACATTAACAAAAGAACGATTAGATTTTTCTGTTAGAAAAATATTAAAAGCTAAATATTGGGCAGGTTTACATTCTTATAAGCCGATTATTGTAGAAAATATTGAAGCTGATTTAAATAGGATAGAGGATGAGTTACTCCATAGAGAATTGATAAAAAACTCATTAACACTTCTAAAAAATAAAAATAATAACGTACCAATTACAAACTTAGAAAAACAAAAGATTGCTTATGTTAAATTAGGTTCTGCAGAAAATAAATCTTTTGTAGATATGTTAAAAAAATATGCAAAAGTAACGGTTGTTTCAGACAACAATTTAGATGGACTTATTAAAAAATTAAAACCATATAATTATGTAATTATTGGTCTTCATAAATCTAATTTACACCCATGGAAAAGCTATAAAATGTCTAATAAAGAATTGGTTTGGTTGCAGGAAATTGCAAAAGAAAAAACGGTTGTTTTAGATGTTTTTACTAGTCCTTACAGTTTATTAAAAATAAAAAGTTTCACGAATATAGAAAGTGTGATTGTTTCTTATCAGAATAGTAAATTATCACAAGAAATCTCTGCTCAACTATTGTTTGGTGCCATAGCTGCAAAGGGAAAATTACCCGTTTCTATTCGTACAGAATTTAAAGAAGGCTTTGGAATTACTAGTACTAATTTAAGTAGGCTTGAATATACATTGCCAGAGGCTGCGGGTTTATCTTCTAAGAAATTAGCCCTTATAGATAAAATGGCGGATACTATAATACAAGAAAAAATGGCACCAGGTTTTCAGGTATTTGTAGCAAGAAATGGTAAAGTAGTGTTAGAAAAAAGTTTCGGATACCATACGTATGACGAAAAAATTAAAGTTAAAAATTCTGACATATACGATTTAGCGTCACTTACAAAAATTCTAGCTTCATTGCCTTTAATAATGAAGGCTGAAGAAGAAGATAAAATTCGTCTCACAGCAAATTTAAGAGATGTTTTACCAAGCTTTTCTAACTCAAATAAAGATACAGTAACAGTAAAAGAAATCCTTTCTCATTTTGGTAGATTAAAATCTTGGATTCCTTTTTATAAAGACACCCAAGATAGTATTACCGGTAAAAAATTAGGGCAGTTTTACAGAAAGCAAGAGTCAAATGATTTTAAGACGAAAGTTGCTGAAAACCTTTTTATAAGTGAAAGTTATAAAGACAGTATTTTAAAGTATATAAAAGATGCAGACCAGAATGAAAATAGTGGCTATGGTTATAGTGATTTAGGGTATTATATTTTTAAAGAAGTATTAGAAATTTCCTATAACAAGCCACTAGATAAGTTGGTAGATGACACGTTTTATAAATCTTTAGGTGCAAATAGAACTGCCTATTTGCCACTTCATAAGTTTAATAAAATCGAAATTGTACCTACAGAAAAAGACGATTATTTTAGAGACCAATTGTTACATGGTAATGTGCACGATATGGGTGCAGCAATGCTGGGTGGTATTGGTGGTCATGCAGGTTTATTTGCCAATTCCAATGATGTAGGTAAAATTATGCAAATGTACTTACAGAAGGGGTTTTATGGTGGTAAAAGATATTTGAAATCAGAAACTATAAGCAAATTCAATCATAGATATTTTTCTGATCAAAAGGTAAGAAGAGGTTTAGGTTTTGATAAGCCTCAACTAGATTCAGAAGTAAAAGCAACTTGTGGTTGTGTTTCTGATGAAAGCTTTGGCCATTCTGGCTTTACAGGTACTTATACTTGGGCAGACCCGAAAAGCGGGTTGGTGTATGTCTTTTTATCAAACAGGGTATATCCAAAGATGGATAATAGGGGGTTAATTGATACGAACATGCGCACAAGAATTCAGCAGATAATTCAAGATGCTATTATAGATTAGATACTATTTTCTGCTTTTCGCACTTACTTTTTATATTTCTCAAAAAGAGCTTAAGTAATTACATTTCCTCAGTCTTATGAAGTGCTGCTTCTTAGCTAGCTTCATCGAGTATTATGTGTTTTTTTGCATTTGTAGGAGCAAAACTACTATAAATTAAAACTATAAAAGCAGAGATAGAGAGATAGAATAATCCAATAATATTCCCAAAATAAATACTCAATATAATCGCTTTTACGAGATAGAAGAGGCTAAATAAAAATAGATTTAAGGCAAATCTAAACGTATCTATAAATTCAATTTCATCTATTTTTTTTGAAATTTTTCTCCAAAGTAAATATGGAATAATACTATTCAAAATTATTAAAAAGTAAAGCGGTTTTAAATAGTTCTTTTTAGGAGCTTTTTTATCAGGAAAACTATTACGCGATATCATATCATTTACTTTAGCCACTGCTGTGAAATCTACTTGGGCATCCGTTAATTTTTGTAAAATTATTTCATAATTTTGGTCATCCGGTATGTGAACACTTAATTTTTCTAATTGGTTACTAACTTCTGCTTTTAGAATATTAATAGACTTAGCCAAAGGGTTTGTTTCAAAGATATTTCGAGTAGTAATTGGTTCTCCATAATTTACAGTAACTTTTGCAGGGAATTGAGAAGGATGCTGATAGGTAACTCCTACAGGGATTATCGTAATTTCTAGATTTTTATTTTTCTCTAATGCACCGAAAACAATTCTAGTAAAACCTTTACTTAAGGGTCTAACAGATCTTTTTTTGTCATGAGTACCTTCAGGGAAAATCATTAAAGTTTCTCCACTATTTAGAATCTTATGGCATTTCTCAAAAATCTCTTTATTGTTGGCTAATTGTTGTATACCATCTCCAATTCTGTAAATAGGTAGTAAATATAAAGACTCTAAAATTTTTTTTATAAAAGGTTTTTTAAAAGAGGCTGCTCTTACTAAAAAGTGATTGTGTCTTTTATTAGTTGTGGTAACATACAAAGGGTCTACTAAACCATTTGGGTGGTTTACGGCAAATAAAACTGCTCCTTTTTTAGGAATATTTTGTCTACCTAAAACAGTTATCTTTTTGCTATAAAAAAATAATCCTAATTTTATAGTACTCCAAACAAATGCAAACCAAACTCTTTGAATCATAATTTTACTTTATTGAAGTGTTTTTTTCTGCCCCAATAGGTGGCTAAAAGAATACCAGAAAAGACATCCCAAATACCCCAAAAAGCAGCTAGTAAGGCCATTCCGCCTAAGCCATCAAAGAAACCAAATATTAGTAATAAACCTAAGCCACCATTTTGTATACCAGTTTCCATAGCAATAGTTTTTGTGTCTTGGGCATTTAACCCAAAAGTTTTAGCAGTATAAAAGCCAAGAATAAAAGCAAAAATATTATGTAAAACCACTAAGGATATCACATGGTGAATATGATTCTTAAATACTTCTATATTTTGAGAGAGGGCGATAAAAATAAGTACAATAAAGACCAACATAGAAATTGGTTTTAGTACTTTTTCTATTTTTTCTGACATTTCAGAATAGTAGTGTTTTATAAGCATTCCAAAAAACAATGGAATTCCTAAAATTAAAGAAACTAACTTTAATAAGTCTACCCAATTTAATTCTACCGTTTTTAAAATTGCATTTGTAGGTTCATATAAACTTCCCCAGAATTGTAAATTAAAAGGAGTCATAATAATGCAGATAAGTGTCGCAAATGCAGTTAAACTAACTGATAATGCTGCGTTTCCTCCAGCCATTTTACTAAAAAAGTTAGAAACATTTCCACCAGGGCAGGCGGCAATCATCATCATTCCTAAAGCAAAACTAGGATGGGGTTCTATAATAATTATGGCTAAAAAAGTAAATGCTGGTAATAAGATAAATTGGGATAGAACTCCAACAAAAAGAATTTTAGGTTTTTTTAAAAGTCTTTTAAAATCGTCTATAGAAATACCTAAAGCAACGCCAAACATAATAATTGCTATGGCAATATTTAAAAGCCATAATTCACTAGAATCGAAGTTTATTTTAATGGCATCTATGTCTATTTCTTTGCTAATTTTTAAAAGCATATTCTATAATATTTGAGCCCATTTTTAGGGCCTTTTCTCTGACACTTTTTGGATTGTTATGTATTAATTCATCTTCCCAACCATCACTTAAGTCGGTTTCATAATCATATAAAACCACCAATCTAGCTTTATAGAAAATACCAAAACCTTGCGCTGGTTTCTTATCATGTTCATGAATTTTTGGCATTCCATTTGGAAATTTAAATGTCTGATTGAAAATAGCATGGCTACTAGGAATTTCTTTAAACTCTAATTTTGGAAATACTTTTTTAATTTCTTTTCTTATATATTTATCTAAACCGTAATTGTCTGAAATATGTAAAAACCCTCCAGAAATTAAATATCTTCTTAGGTTTTCTGCCTCATCATCGGAGAAAAGTATATTTCCATGGCCTGTCATAAATAACATCGGATAGTTAAATAGATCTTCACTATCAACCGCTACTGCTTGGGGGTTCTTGGAAATAGTAGTTTTAATATTTGTATTTGCAAATGCTACTAAATTAGGAACTGCAGTTGGATTTGAGTACCAATCTCCACCACCATTGTATTTTAAAATAGCAACATCTTGAGCATATACTATGCTAGAAAAGCAAATTATAATTAGGATTTGTACCTGTTTCATGAATTTTAAAACGTAATTATTTTTCAAGCAATATACTAAATTACTCGTTTATAAATGAAACAATATTAACAGCTACTAGAGCCGCGGTTTCTGTGCGTAATCTACTTTCTCCTAAAGAAATAGGAGTAAATTCCTTTGCCAATGATTTTTGTATTTCTTCTGTAGAGAAATCTCCTTCGGGTCCAATAAGAATGGTTATTTTATCTGCTGGATCTATAATTGACTTTAAGGTAGTTTTATTTTGTTCTTCGCAATGTGCAATATATACTTTACCCTCAAAATCTTGTTGAATAAACTTATTAAATTTAATAGGAGCATTTAGTTTTGGGAGTGTAAACTTTAAAGATTGTTTCATGGCAGACTGAATAATTTTTTCAAAACGTTCAAGCTTTACAATTCGGCGTTCAGAATTAGAACAAATAATAGGTGTGATTTCATCGATACCAATTTCTGTTGCTTTTTCTAAAAACCATTCTATTCTGTCATTATTTTTTGTTGGTGCAATTGCAATATGTAAATAATAGGGCCAGGGTTTTATTTTTTCCTCAGCATTTATAATTATTGCAGAACATCTTTTATCATTTGCAAAACTAATTTCAACATCGAACAAGAATCCTTTTCCGTTCGTTATCTTAAGAATATCACCTTCTGTTTTTCTTAAAACACGCACAATGTGTTTACTCTCAATTTTATCGAAGGTAATTTGTTTGGTCTCTAATGAAATTTCTGAATTATAAAATAATTGCATTGTTTAAATGAGTTTCAAAATTTTAAAGATACAACGTGTTAAAGTTGCTGTTTTTTTTAACGAAAAGTTAATAATTATAGGTTTATGCGATATGTTCTTCGTCTTTTATGCGTTTCTGGATTAAAGTTCTCCCATAATTTTTTAATTGCTTCATTGTCTTCTAGTTCTGGTGTTCTTATACAATTCTCGATACCTAAAGGTGCAAAAGTTTTTGTGTATTGATCAAAAATTATAGCATGCACGCCTTTATTTTGATATTCTGGATGCACCCCAATTAAGTAGAAAGTAACATCTTTGGAATACTTTCTAGCCTTTAGTAAATGAAATAAACCAAATGGAAATAATTTTCCTTTAGCTTTCTGTAAAGCTTCAGAAAAAGAAGGCATAACAATGGCAAAGGCAACTACTTTACTCTTTTCATCTACCACAAATTTTATATATTCTGGGTTGATAAATGAAATATACTTTTCCTTAAAAAAAGCGATTTGAGCTTCAGAAATAGGAACAAAAGTGGATAATTTAGCATATGACTTGTCAAAGACTTCAAACATTTCATCTATATAAGGTAGAATATCTTTTGTCTTTGTAAAATCTAATGCTTTTAATTTAAATCGTTTTTTTATAATACGACTAACTCTATCAAAATAAACCGCATCTACATTCTTGAATTTGAATTTATTTTCTAAATATTCTTTTTCTTTTGTAAAACCTAATGCTTCTAAATGTTCTTTGTAATAAGAATGATTATACCAAGTAATCATGGTACCTATATGATCGAAACCCTCAACTAAAACGCCAGTTTTGTCTAAATTATTAAATCCAACAGGACCCTCTATGTATTCTAGATTATTTTCTAAACCAATCTCTTTTACTTTTTCTAAAAGAACCTTAGATACCTCAATGTCATTAATTACATCAAACCATCCAAAACGCATTTTTTTAATTTGCTGTTTTTCAACTTCAAACCAATTAATAATAGCGACAATTCTGCCTACAATTACACCATTTTTTAGAGCTATAAAAAATTGCGCATCCGCATTCTTAAAAACGGGATTTTTCTCAGAGTCAAAATTATCAACTTCATCTTTTATAATAGGGGGTACCCAATATTTGTTATTTTTATATACTGAGAAAGGAAAGGTAACAAATTGCCTCATTTCCTTTTTGTTTATTATTTTTTTTAGTGTAATCATTTTAAAAAATCGATGCTAATTTTTACCGTTTTTTTTCTTTTTTTTATCTTCCTTTTTCATTTTCTTCTCTAACTCCTTTATTTCTCTTTCTAATTTCTCAATGTCTGTCTCGTTCTTTTTAGTTTTCTTTTTTCCAAATAAGCCTGAAATTCCGCTTTTTCTCTTTCTAGATTTGGTTTTTCTGCTTTTTTTAGATCTTGTTCTACTACCTTTAGCTTTCTTTCTGAAAATATTTAAAAATCTATTAAAGAAATTACTTTGTTTTTTATTATATTTTGATATTGGCGTTTCTTTTAAATTTCCGCCTTCATTGTCAAGTTCTTTAAAAGGATCTTGGTGTTTGTTAATTCTGTACGAAACACCCAAACCGGCATAATATCCTTGTGTTTTTCCTTCAAAAAGTAACCTTGCAGATGTATTAAATTGCAAATTACGACTATATAAATATGCCAATCCTGCGCCTAAATCTAGGTTGTCTTGATCTTTTTGAAAGACCATTTGATTTTCAAAAAAAGCTGACCACCTGTTACTAAAACTTTGGGTCAAAGTAATGATATATGAATATTGAGCGAAATCTGTACCAATATTATTGTAATAAAAATTGGTAATTACATTAAAATCTTGCGTAAGGTTTTGTTGCAATAATAAACCCATTTTTGGTGTAATACTTCCTGTTTTGTGGATGTCATTTACAAAATCTGTATTCATTCCCAAATACACGGCAACAGAAGGAATTAAACGTGCTAAATCAAATGCATTTTTTCTTTTCCAACTTCTTATTTCTTTTGACTTATCTTTATATGCTTGCTGATAGACTAGGTATTTAGCACCAATGGTCATGTTGCTTAATCCAGAGGTAAAATACTGAGATGTAAAAATATTTTTAAAAGCTACTTTATCTTTTTGATATGTTAATTGTGCGTTTAATTCTAATTTATCTAAAAAAAAACTAGTTCTAAATAGCAGGTCTATGCCTAATGATTGGGGTTTTGAGAATGTAGAAGTTATTGCTGTATTTCTTAGAAACACATTACTTTCAAATTGATAAACACCCTTACCAACACTATATGGACTTTCGGAAAAACCAGGTTTGTTAGAGTTAATTACGTCTGTGTATTGGGCAAAAACTGTTACAGAACCAATAAAAAATGATATTACAAAGAAGTGTAATCTATTCATAGTCTTAGATAAAGTATAGGGTTTCCAATTCAAGTCTAACATGCTTCACAAACATAGGATAAAAAACCTACTTTATAAAGATGAACCTTACTTTTTTAGCTTTAAGAAAGTTTTATAGATTCATAACGCTTCAATTGTACTCAAATTGTTATTTTTGATTATTATTTAACTAATTTTATAAATGGGCTTACTAAAAACAATCTTTTTTATTATTTTCTTTGTTTACGCTTTTAAATTTTTAGCGAGACTTTTTGCACCTTTTTTAATAAAAAAGGCTACAGAAACTATTAAGAAAAAAGCAGAACAACAGTTTAGAGGACAACAAGGACAGCAAGGACAACGACAAGGCTCTTCTGTAAAAGAGGGTGAAACAATTATTGATAAAAAACCAACAGGCGAGCAAGAAAGTAAAAAATCTGTTGGCGATTACGTAGATTTCGAAGAAATAGATTAATTTTTTATTGTCTATAATTATCAATTAATAAATAATAAATCAAAGTGAAACTTACTAAAATATTTCCTTCTGTAGTTGCTATTCTTTTATTTTCATTGGCTTCCATCATTTATTTTCATCCTATTCTAAAAGGACATAAATTAAATCAATCAGATATTACTCAGTTTAGAGGAATGGTGAAAGATATTAATGATTTTAGATTAGAAAAAAATACAGAGCCTTATTGGACAGGGGCCTCTTTTAGTGGTATGCCAGCATATCCAGTAAGTGCTTATTATCCGAATGACTTTGTTAGAAGTTTAGACAGATTATTACGTTTTTTACCAAGGCCAGCAGATTACACTTTCTTATATTTTTTAAGCTTCTTTGTTTTAATGATGGCGTTAAAAGTAAATTGGAGATTGGCTATTTTAGGCTCTTTAGCCTTTGGGTTTTCTACATATTTAATTATTATTTTTGGTGCAGGACATAACGCAAAAGCGCATGCAATTGCTTATATGCCTTTGGTGTTAGCAGGTTTTTTATGGATTTTTCAACGTAAGTTTATCCTTGGTTTTATAGTTACAGGCTTGGCAATGGCGTTAGAAATTTATACAAATCATATTCAAATGACCTATTACCTTGGTTTTTGTTTATTGATTTTAGGTATTGTAGAATTCGTGAATGCTGTAAAAGAAAAAGCTATACCTCTTTTTATAAAAAAAGTGGCGATAATTATTGCAGCAGTGACCCTAGGTGTGGGTGCAAATGCACCACGTCTAATGGCTTTGAAAGAGTATGCAGACCATAGCACAAGGGGGAAGTCTGAATTGACAATAAATTTAGATGGTTCTAATAAGGAGATTACAAAGGGTCTAGACAAAACATATATTACGCAATATAGTTATGCTAAATTAGAAACATTTAATTTGTTTATTCCGCGCTTTATGGGTGGGGGAACTGTCGAGAAATTAGGGGAAGACTCTAATTTTTATCAGTTTATTGAAGAAAAAGCAGGAAAAAAAGTGGCTACAGAGTATTCTGAACAGGTTTTAACTTATTGGGGTGACCAACCAATTGTAGAAGCACCAGCCTATATTGGTGCCGTAATATTCTTTTTGTTTTTTTTAGGAATATTTTTAGTTAAAGGAAGATTGAGACAATGGTTAGTAGCTGCGACAGTCTTCTCAATTGTTTTAAGTTGGGGAAGAAATTTCGAAGTTGTTACCAATTTTTTTATAGATTATGTTCCGCTATACAACAAGTTTAGAGCGGTCTCGTCTATTCAAGTTATCGCCGAGTTGTGCGTTCCAATTTTAGGTGTTTTAGGTTTAAAGGCTTTTTTCTCTTCAGAAATAAGTAAAGAAGAGAAGTACCAAGGATTAAAGAGAGCAGTATTTACATTCGGAGCATTAATAATTATAGGATTTGCTTTTGCTCATATGTTTGGTACGTTTGAAGGTTTGAGAGATGTACAGCAATATGGGGAAATCCCCGGCTTTTTAGATGCAGTAATTGCAGATAGAAAAGCAATGTTGTTTTCGGATACAATTCGTTCTTTAGTTTTAGTTCTTATTTCTGGAACTGCTTTGTGGTTGTTTTTAAAAGGCAAGGTAAAACCCGTAATTGTAATTGTTACACTAACACTTTTAATTTTATTTGATTTAATTTCAGTAAACAAAAAGTACGTGAATGCAGATGATTTTAAAACGGCAAGAAAAATTAAAAAACCTTTTACAAAGTCAGGTGCAGATAAATTCATCTTACAAGATAAAAGCCATTACAGGGTTGCAAACTTTGCAGTAGACCTCATGAATGATGGAAGTACTTCTTATTATCATAATTCTATTGGAGGCTACCATGCTGCTAAATTAGGGCGTTATCAAGAATTATTTGATTTTCAAATAGCTAAAAATAACATACAGGTTTTTAACATGTTAAACACAAAGTATTTTATTATTCCAGATGCTGAAGGAAAACCGAAAGCACAGCAGAATACAGAAGCGAATGGAAATGTTTGGTTTGTAGACAACTTAATTCCTGTGCAAAATGCAAACTCAGAAATAAAAGCTTTAGATTCTTTAAATACAAAAAAGGAGGCTGTTATTTTAGAAAACGACTATAAGAAAATAGATACTCAGTTTTCGATAAATAGAGATGCCAATTCTCTTATAAAATTAATAAATTATGATGTAACTTCATTAAGCTATAAGTCAATAACTAAGTCAGTGCAATTTGCAGTATTTTCAGAAATTTTTTATAAAGAAGGTTGGAACGCATATTTAGACGGAGAACAGGTTCCACATTATCGTGTAAATTATGTTTTAAGGGGAATGAAGATTCCTGCCGGAATACACAATATAGAGTTTAAATTTGAGCCAAAAGTAATTGAGAAAGGAAAAACAGTTTCTTTAATTTCATATGTATTACTCTTCTTTGTTTCTGTTGGGTGGTTTTTTTATGATAAGAAGAAGGTAGCGTCATGAAAATAGGAATGATATTAGATGCTCCGTTTCCTCCAGACCCAAGGGTAGAGAACGAAGCCGTTTCTTTGGTAGAAAACGGTCATGAAGTATTTCTTTTTTGTTTAAAATATGCTGATGAAAAAGCTTTTGATACTATAAACGGAATTCAAGTAAGGAGATATAGCTCTAATACTATCGAGTATAAACTTTCTGCATTAGCATATACAATACCATTGTATTCAGTTATAATGCAAAAGAAGATTGCTAAATTTATAAAAGAAACTAATATAGAGGCTTTACATATTCATGATATGAGAATTGCGGGAGCTGTTTATAAAGTAAATGTGAATTTTAATTTACCTATAGTTTTAGATTTGCATGATAATATGCCAGAGGTAATGAAGTTGTACCCACATCTTCAAAAATTTCCAGGAAAGTATCTTATTTCTCCAAAAAAATGGAAGCAAAAGGAAGAGGAGTTTATAAAGAAAGCAAATAAAGTGATTGCAGTCTCTCCAGAGTTTATAGAGACTTTGGCAGCGCGATTACCATTGGAAAAAGACAAATTAGTTCTAGTACCAAATACAATAAGGAAAACTTTTTTTGAAGACTATAAAGTTAATGAAACTATTATTAAAAAATACAAGAGCAACTTTGTAATTCTTTATTTAGGTGACACGCATTTAAGAAGAGGAATACAAACAGCTATTGCGGCACTAGTGAAGTTAAAAGATACTATTCCTGAAATTAAATTAGTAATTGTAGGTAAAAACACCACAGATATAATACTAAGAAAGCAAGTAAAAGACTTGCAATTAGAACAATTTGTGGATTTTGAAGGTTGGCAAAATGTATCTCTTTTTCAATCTTATATTTTATCGAGTGAAATATGTATTTCACCCTTGCATAGAAACTTGCAACATGACGTTGCCTATGCAAACAAGATTTTTCAATATATGAGTTTGGCAAAACCATTATTAGTAAGCGATGCAATTGCTCAGAGAAAACTGGTAGAAAAAGTAGCTTGTGGTTTGGTTCATAAAGAAAGAGACTTTGAAGACTTTTCGAATAAAGTGGTAGCTTTGTATAAAAACAAAGCTCTAAGAATAGCGTTAGGAGAAAGTGGTAAAAAATTCGTGCAAAATGAGTTTTCTTGGGAACAAACCTCTAAAGAATTAATTAATTTGTATAATAATATGCAATATTGAAAGTCTTAATAATTACATATTACTGGCCACCAGCAGGAGGTTCTGGCGTACAACGTTGGTTGAAGTTCGTAAAGTATCTACAAGAATTCGGAATAGAGCCTGTAGTGTACACTGTTGAAAATGCAAATTATTTAAAACAAGATATATCTCTTTTAAATGAAGTGCCTAAGGGGATAAAGATTTTAAAGCAGCCTATTTGGGAACCGACAGATTTTTTATTTTGGAAAAAAAATAAACATAAAAATAAAGGGATTTCGAATGTCAGTAAAGGCGGATTTCTTTCTTTTATACGAGGTAATTTTTTCATTCCAGACCCTAAAATATTCTGGGTAAAACCTTCTGTAAACTATCTTCAAAAGTATTTAGATAATCATGCTATAGATGTAATTATTTCTACTGGACCACCGCATAGCATGCATTTAATTGCAGAAAAATTACATCAAAAAAACACTATAAAGTGGTTGGCAGACTTTAGAGACCCATGGTCAAATTTGTATTACAATAAAGATTTTAATCAACTTGCATTTGCTAAAAATAAAAATAAAAGATTAGAAGAAAGAATTTTGAGAAATTCAGATTGTATTTTAACAGTGAGCAATTCTTTAAAAGAAGAATTAGCAAAAACAGCAAAAAAAGTGGAAGTAATTACCAATGGTTTTGATGATGAATTTTTAGCTTCTAAGAACGTGATTTTAGATACAAAATTCTCAATATCTTATATTGGTTTATTGCCAAAACAAAGCAATCCAAATCTTTTATTTAAAGTCTTAAAAGGTCTTTGTAAAGAAAGTGAAACCTTTAAAAAAGACTTGCAATTAAATTTTATTGGAGATATCTCGGAAGAAGTTAAAGTAGAAATTTTGGCTAATAAATTAAATGAGAATACTGATTTTGTAGGGTATGTTTCTCATCAAGAAGCCATAGCTTATCAGAATAAATCGCAAGTATTGTTGTTGTTAATTCCGAATGTAAAAAATAACAAGGGTATCCTTACAGGAAAATTATTTGAGTATCTAAAAGCAAAACGACCTATTTTAGCAATAGGACCAGAGAAAGGCGATTTGGCCACAATATTGCAGGAAACAAACTCGGGAGTTATAGTGAATTTTGATGCGGAAGAAAAATTGAAATTAGAAATCGTAGCATTATATCAAAAATACAAAGAAGATAAATTGACAGTAGATTTGAGTAATATTAAAAAATATCACAGGAAAGAATTGACAAAAAAATTAGCGTTTATTTTAAAAAGTTTAAATTCGTAGTATGGGAATTGTATTAAGGCAATCTTTTAGAAATACAATTATTATTTATGGTGCATTTTTAATTGGCGGTATAAATACCATTTGGTTTTATCCAGAGTTATTGGGGGCAAAATTTTATGGTCTAGTTGTCTATTTGCTAGCAACTTCTAATATTATGATGCCATTTTTAGCTTTTGGAGCTCATTTTACAATGATAAAGTTTTTTTCGTCCTATGAGACAAAAGAGCAAAAAGATCGGTTTCTATCATCCCAAATATTTTTTCCTTTATTAATAGCATTACCAATTGGTTTTTTTTGGGACTATTTTCATGAATGGATTATGAGTGCGGTTGTAAAAGAGAATAAAAGCATAGAAAATTATACATTTTCTATTTATTTAATTGCTGTATGTTGTGCTTATTTTGAGTTTTTCTACTCTTGGACTAAAGTGCACCTAAACACCGTTTTTGGTAATGTTTTAAAAGAACTTTGGAATAGAGTTGTAGTAACTATTTTATTAATATCGGTATTCTGTGGATGGATATCTAAAATTGAATTTATCTATTATTTAACAGGAGCTTATATTCTTAGAACGTTTGTAATGATGTTTTATGCATTTAAAATTTACATCCCTAAGTTCCATTTTAAGTTTCCCGATAATTTTTCTGAAATTATTAAATATTCAGGATATATAATTTTAGCAGGAAGCGCAGGGGCTATTTTACTAGATATAGATAAAAATATGATTCCTGGGAAAGATACTATAGAACAGGTAGCCTTTTATACAGTTGCTGTTTTTATGGGTTCTTTTATTGAGGCTCCAAGTAGAGCAATGACTCAGATTCTCCAACCTTTAACATCTAAATCTCTTAATGATGCGAACATGGTAGAAGTGGAAAGTTTGTATAAAAAGAGCTCTATTAATTTATTTTTAGTGGGAGGCTTATTCTTTTTACTGGTAAATTGTGGAGTACACGAATTGTTTAAATTAATGCCAGAAAAGGGCTATGCAGGCGGTGAACTAGTAGTATTAATGATTTCACTAGCCAAGTTGTACACAATGTTTCTAGGAAATAATGGCGCAATTATAACCAATTCTAAGTTTTACAGAATTACTTTACCTATTGGTGTTGGTTCTGCGATAGCTGTTTACTTTTTAAATAGACTCTTTTATTATGAGTTGGAAATGGGTACAAATGGTTTGGCATTGGCTACTTTAATTATAATTTTAATTTTTAATTCTGTAAAACTTTATTTTGTGAAAAGTAAGTTTTCTATGAGTCCTTTTACAGATAAATCCTGGAAATTGTTTTTTATAATTTTAATATTAATGGTTTCTTTCTACTTCTGGAATTTCTCAATTCCCGTAGTAGAAGTTTTTGATAGAGATATTTCACCAATACTTAATATCATTTTTAAAAGTCTTTTGATTATTATTTGCTATTTA
>FUWD013308359.1_pt4 | contig 20114 bp, 16 predicted proteins | sample 1063281 | NCBI WGS metagenome assembly FUWD01 (sample SAMEA79048168, study PRJEB19326) | metagenome | biome: marine | reverse complement strand
GGAATCCAATGGAAGCCCGGTGTTCACTGAGTTGGGAAAGACGAAGTGGTTGCGGGTGCTCACTCAATTCTCCAAGAAGTCCCCGCCCCGTTGGCAACGCGCCAATTTTTTCTTCCAAATCCTCGGGTATTCCCACATGAATGAAATCTGTCATTCGTCCTTCGTAGTCCAAGACGCCCAAAGCTCCATAGGTGGCGTCGGCCAAATACACCGCGTTTGTGACAATTCGACGAAGCGTTGCTTCAAGTTCCAAACCGGCTGCAACCCCAACTAGGGCTGAGTAAAGACCTTGATCCGGGTTCAAGGGATCTGAATCGTTTGTCCAGCGCTGATCACTCATGTTGTAGTCGCCACCCCAACTGGTAGGTCACGAATAATTGAGTGCATATGCATCTGCTCCTGTTGTTGCTTCCATGAATGTGAATACCAGCCACCAAGTTCAACGAGATCGTCATGACTCCCCATTGCCACAATACGTCCTGCATCAAGTTCAATAATTTGATCACACATTTGGGCCGCAGTAAGCCGATGTGTGATCATGATCGTTGTTACACCACTGGTCGAACTCCAAATATCTTTCTCAATTTCCTCGGCTGTTTGGAAATCAAGGTGTTCGGTTGGTTCGTCAAGAATCACCAGATCGCTACTAGCGGCAATCAGACGGGCAAATGCGAGTCTGTGCCGTTCACCACCTGACATGCGATTCCCGAAACTTCCTAGTTCAGTGTCAAGCCCTTGAGGTTGGGTCGCGTACCAATCCAGTAAATCAGCGCGTTCGATGACACTGATGAGTTGCGCATCACTCATTTCACCACCACCGATTTGAATGTTGTTGCGAATACTCGTGTCAAAAACATAGCTCTGCTGAGCGAGAAGTGCCTTTGATTCGGTGATTTCAATCTGTCCTGAGAAAGGTAAGTAGCCCATCAGGGAATATGCAAGGGTTGACTTGCCCGAACCGCTGGGTCCAACAATTGCTACGTGTGATCCTGCTGCCACCGAAAAGGTGACCTCCTTTAATGCAACTGAATGTGAGTTAGGCCATTGCACATTGAGGTTGCGAACTTCAACTCCGTCTATTTGATTCAATGATTGTTGGTCAAATGCTTGCATGTCCCCAAGTTCCTCAAGTTGGTGTGCAACAACCGACATATTCTTCCAACTTACAGCCGCCGCAGGAAGTGTTCCCAAAATTTCAAAAAGTGCGAGTGGAAGAAGTGCTAAGACAGCGATCATGACGGGATTTAGTTGACCGGAATTTACCGCTGGGATTCCAATCACGAGTGCGCCCACGACCGCTGATCCCTGAAGCAGTGTGCCGAGCCCGTTACCCAAACCCATTGACCATGCTTGTCGGTTCATAACTATATTGACTTCAGCGTCACGCTTTTTCAATGCAGCTAAAGCACCAGGCCCAGCACCTGTCACCAGAATTTGTTCGTTGTTGTCTGCTATCTCAACTACCGCGTCCACAACTTGGGCACGCGCTGGTGCCAGCCGGTTATCAGTCCTGGACGCAACAATTCGGACAATGACCGGCACGACGACGAGGGCGACTACGCCCAATACTGTGATCAATACTCCATTGACCGGCAATGCCCACCAGGTGAAAAGAGTTATGGCAACGGTGACAAGTAAGGCTTGCAGCCAAGGTAGGACAACACGTAAAGGTAGGTCCAGCGCACTGTCAACATCCGCTCCAATTCGGGACAGGTACTCGCCACGTGAAAGATTTCGAAGTCCAACCGGTGTGATTCGCTCCAACTTGAGGTACACGCTCACACGGAGTTTTGTGAGCCCTCGCAGTGCTGCACTGTGCCCGACTAGCCGTTCAACATAACGCAAGAATGCACGCGACAAGGCAAGGAATCGCACCATGACCGCCGCCACTGTGAGGGTAAGCACAGGGGGCATCCCTGAAGCTGTTGCGATCAACCACGCAGAGACACCCATGAGTGCCACCGCACTGAGTGAAGCCAGTGCTCCAAGGGCCGCGGTCGCAGCAAGCCCTTTCCGCTCAGCGGTTACCTCACGCCACAACTTTCCCGTTGCTCCGGTCACCAGTTTCTCGATCCACTGGGAACAACGGAATTGAGATCTGTTTTTTCACGTCCCTGTGAACCAGCGTGCTCTGAATTGTTGTCTAGTTCACTTCCAGGGTTCCCCACACGAACGAGTTGATCAGCAATCCCCAGCAACCCTGGTCGGTGAGCTACCAGAATGACTATGCCACCAACGTGTGCAAAGTGACTCAAAGTTTTAGCAATCAGAGATTCACTTGCCGAGTCGACGGCCGCCGTTGGTTCATCGAGAATTAAAACATCCGGGTGACTCATGAGCGCTCGAGCCAATGCGAGTCTTTGTAATTGCCCTCCGGACAGACCACTTCCCGACTGCAGCCGGTAGTCCAAGCCAATGGGTCTTATTTCAGCCGCGATGTGCGTGCTTTCTAATACTTCCCAAATTTCGGTGTCACTTGCTCGGCCAGAAAGGTCAACAATATTTCGAATCGTTGGAGACGTCTGCAAGTCCTGAGAAAAGAAGTGTGGCTCTTGTGGGAGCCAACCGATTGTTCGGTGCCACGAAGTTAATGAAACCTCGTCAAGGGAAACTTCCCCGATTCGGATTGTTCCACCATGGATGGGAATAACACCTAGAAGAGCTCGCAGCAGGGTAGTCTTTCCACTTCCGGACAAGCCAACAATGGCAGTAACACTTCCAACATGTGCAGTAAATGTCGTTGGACTCAATGCAATTTTCTCTGAACCTGCGTGCACAATCTCCACACCACGAACTTCAATTGCTGCACCTTTCGGCGCAGTGCCACCCGCGGAAGCGTTGAGTTGGTCTGATTCGATCAGTGAGAAGAGTTTGTCTGCGGCCCCCAAGCCTTCGGCTGCCGCATGGAAGTGCTGGCCAATCAACCGGAGGGGCAGGTAGACCTCGGGTGCGAGGATCAAAACGAAAAGGCCAACCGAGAAAGTTATTTGTCCTTCTGCCAGGCGTAGGCCAATTGATACCGCCACCAAAGCAACCGAGAGTGTCGCTAGCAGCTCAAGTGCGAGTGATGAAAGAAATGAGATGCGCAGGACTCCCATGGTGCTTGATCGGTACTCACCGCCGACTTTTTCAATTATTTGCACTTGGGTTTGAGCTCGCCCAAAAATCTTAAGTGTCGGTAACCCTGAAATGAGATCCAGGAAGTGACCACTCAACTTTGTCAGGGTCTTCCATTGCTTGTCCACTTTTGCTTGGGTGAACATTCCGATCAGGATCATGAAGATTGGGATGAGCGGAACCGTTACAACAACGATCAACGCCGAAATTAGATCCTGGGTAAAAATAACCACAATGATCGAGATCGGAACAATCACAGCGAGTACCAGTTGCGGTAGATAACGTGAAAAGTAGTTGTCTAATGCGTCGATTCCTCTGGTTGCCAGGGCAGATATTTCTCCGGTAGACATACCTGGATTACCCTGGCAGATCAATGCTGCCATCGCGGCTTGACGCAACTCAGATTTGGCCGTCCCTGCTGACTTGGCTGCGACTGAGTCAGAAATCCAAATGAGTGCTGAACGGCCAAGAAAAGCGAATGCAAGTGCTGTGAGCGCGAATGCGACCTCCGCCAGCGTGCTGCCACTGCCAATCACGCCTACCAAGATTGAAGACAGAAACCAGGCTTGCAGAATAACTAACAGTGCTGTGAGCGCACCCACAAGAATCGAAATAATGAAAAACCGACGGGTACTCCGGGCGTAGCGAAACAGCCTCGGATCGACGGGTTTCATGTCGCTATCTTGTCAGGTGCTACTTCACTATTTGGTTGATGCAAAACGGTCATCGCTGCGACCGGGTGCAGGCTGTTCGGGGATCATCGAGGTGCTGATCCGCTTGCGGAACACCCAGTAGGTCCAGCCTTGATAAACAACGACCACGGGTGTCATCACAACAGCAACCCAGGTCATTACGGTCAAGGTGTAGGCGGCACTTGAGGCGTTGTCCACTGTCAAGTTGAAGGCGCTATCTATTGAACTCACCATCACGTTGGGGAATAGGCCTACAAAGAGTGATGCAACCGCCAACAAGATTGTCGTAGAACTGAGCACAAACGCCCACCCGTCACGACCCATTCGGGTTAAGACAATCGCTCCTAGCCAGGCAACCGCAGCAACCAACACCATGGGGAGCGTGATCGCTACTCGACCTGAGAACGATTGGGCCCACAGCAAAGCAATGACGGCGACCACTGCCGCGACCAGCCCCACCTTGAATACCGCGGAGCGGGCAGCCTCCCGAACTTCACCTGAAGTTTTTAACGCCAGGAAGATCGCGCCGTGAGCGGTGAATACCAAGAGAGTCATGAGTCCCAGGGTGACGCTGAAAGGATTAAGTAGGTCAAAGAAGTTTCCCGCGTAGTTGAAATTGATTGAGCTCGTTGGGTCCGATCCGGGGGTGGGCTCAATGGGTGAGCCACCCACCACGTTGCCAAAAGCAACGCCGAAAAGGAAGGCTGGGAGAACTGACCCAATAAAGATCGCGGCATCCCAGCGGTAACGCCAACTGTGCGAATCCTGCTTTGCACGATACTCAAAGGCAACACCACGAATAATTAGTGCGAGCAGGAGTGCAAAGAACGCCAGGTAGAAACCACTGAACATAGTTGCATACCAAAGTGGGAAGGCCGCAAATGTCGCTCCACCGGCAACTAGTAGCCACACTTCATTTCCGTCCCAGACGGGCCCAATCGTGTTGATCATGACCCGGCGGCGAAGGTCGTCCCGGCCCAAGAATGGGAGTAGGATTCCCACACCTAGATCGAATCCGTCGAGGACGAAGTAGCCAATCCACAACACTGCAATGAGTATGAACCAAACGTTAACGAGTTCCATTTCTTTTTCCTGTCCTGTTCAACTCAGTAAGCGAAGTAGAGCTTGTCATTGGATGCGGCATCTTCGTACGGATCTTCAACAACCGTTTCGGGTGCACCGGCTTTGATGTACTTAAGCAGCAGCTTGATTTCGATCACGGCCAGAATCCCGTAGACCAATGTGAATCCAATCAGCGAGATCCACACCTCGGTTGTGCTAATTGACGTTGAGACGCCGTTGGCCGTCAGTTGCTCACCGAACACCACCCACGGTTGGCGACCCATCTCCGTGAAAATCCACCCGGCACTAATACCAAACAGTGGCCCAAGCATGACGAACAGAGTTGAGAAGGCGAAGAGCCGACCCTTCTCCGGGTTTCTCTTACCGCGGAAGCGCCACAGTGCCCACAGTGACCAAGCAGCGCCCAACATGCCCAGACCGATCATGAGACGAAATCCCCAATAGGTGACCGGGACGTAGGGAACGTAATTTCCTGGCCCATACGTTTCTTCGTATTGGGCTTGCAGGTCGTTGATTCCTTCTACGGTTCCGTCAAAACTTCCCGTTGAAAGGAAAGAGAGCAACCCTGGGATTTCAAGGATTGGTGTTGCATTTTCACCGCTGACGTCTCCAATGGTCAGGACCGAAAATGGTGCACTCTGCGCTGTTTCATACAAAGCCTCGGCGGCGGCCATTTTCATTGGTTGCTGTTCAACCATGACCTTTGACGTCATGTCGCCCGTCAGACTCACCGCGGCTGCCGCAATCAGAGTAACGACTGCACCTGCTTTAATTGCTGGCCGGAAAATATCTGTTTGGCGGTTCTTGATCAAGAACCATGCGCCCACAACAGCGACGCCGGTTCCCGCGACCATGAAACTCGCGGACATAGTGTGGAAGAACGCGAGAACCGCTGTGTTCTGAAAGAGAACAGCACCAATGTCATTAAGCACCGCTCGACCCGTGTCCGGGTTGATCTCAAAACCAACCGGGTGTTGCATCCAGGAGTTCGCGGCCAAAATGAAGTAGGAGGAGAGCAAAGTTCCCAATGCTGCCGCCCAAATAGTCATCAAGTGAATTTTCTTAGGAAGGCGGTCCCACCCGAAAATCCACAGTCCTAGGAATACCGACTCCATAAAGAACGCCAACAACCCTTCCATCGCTAATGGGGCTCCAAAGACGTCACCTACGAAGCGGGAGTAGTCAGCCCAGTTCATACCGAATTGGAATTCCTGCACGATTCCGGTGACAACTCCCATGGCAAAGTTGATCAAGAACAGCTTCCCGAAAAACTTGGTGAGTTTCAGGTACTTCTCTTTACCCGTTACGTACCAAATAGTTTGGAAGGCCGCTACGAACCACACAAGTCCCAGCGTGATGGGGACAAAAAAGAAGTGATAAACGGTCGTAATACCAAATTGCCAGCGGGAGAGGTCTAAAACGTCCATGGGTTAATACTTTCGTACTTATATATGTACATGACCGGCTTCAGACCTCAATAACGGGACCAAAGTCCTTTGTTGTCGGCAAGGACCATCTCCCCACGGACACATGCCATCCCTCTGCCATGATGCGCCGGTGGCAACTGATATTCGGGGGGTAACCGAAGCACCGATGAGAACGATCATGGGTCCGCTCGTCACCCTCTGGCTTGTCTGGGGATCGACCTATATGGGAATTGGACTGATGGTCAAATCCATGCCGCCACTTCTCGGTTCCGGTTCTCGCTTTATTACCGCTTCACTTGTGTTGGGATCAATGGTTCTACTCGTCAAGGGTCCCGCTGCCTTCAACGTAACCTGGGCGCAGGTGCGCGGGGCGGCAACAATGGGTGTCACTATTCTGGGATTCTCCATTGGAATTCTTTCCCTAGCTCTACGGTACGTACCTTCAGGCATTGCAGCGCTCATTGTTTCTGCCATGCCACTGTGGATTATTTTCTTCCGAGTCCGCGGTGGTGATCGACCCTCTCGGTTAACCCTTGTTGGAGTTGGTGTTGGACTGCTCGGCCTAGTCTTGATGCTGTTGCCCGGGGGAACAGCTCCGGTGAATGGTGCGAGTGGTTCCCAGGTTGCTTTGTGGTCCGTGGCTATTGCCTTCGGTAGCTTTTCCTGGGCGTTCTTCAGCTTCCGATCTACCCGAATCGAACAGCCTAAAGAACCTCTCACCACTGCCGTTATTGAACTGCTGGCCGCAGGGGTCTTCTTGTGTATCGTTGGAGCGCTAATCGGGGAGCGTTGGGATTTCGGTGCAATAACCCAACAATCTTGGGCCGGCTGGGGTTACCTTGTCCTAGCGTCAGCAACCGCTTACGGGGCTTTCGTGTGGTTGCTCAATAACGCACCCATGTCACTTCTTGCAACCTACGCGTACGTCAATCCTGTGGTTGCAGTGTTCCTTGGTTTCGTGATTCTCAACGAAGTAGTCACTTCTGATGTGATAGTCGGACTCTCGATCGTGGTCGGTGGTGTCGTTCTCGTTGTTAGCGGGGAACGGCGGACGCGATTGAAACTGAACGAGCAACCTCAATAAATCGGTTATTGGCTTCCGTTTCACCGATTGAAATGCGGAGTCCTTCACCTGGGAACGGGCGAACCGAGAGGCCCGCTTGCTCTAGGGCTTGATACATGGCTTCGGTGTCGTTGCTAAGCCGCATCCAAATAAAGTTCGCGTAACTTGGATTGAGTTGGTAACCCATTTCCTTCAATTCACGGGCGACCCGATCGCGCTCTGCAACAACTGATTTGACTCTCTCCAGCAACTCACTTTCGGCTTCTATCGATGCAATTGCTGCAGCTTGCGCAATAGAGGAAACACCAAAGGGCAATGCGGTCTTGCGTAGAGCATTGGAGATCGGTTCTTGGGAGATTGCGAAACCAACACGCAGACCAGCTAGTCCATAAGCTTTTGAAAAAGTGCGCAGGACAACAACATTTGGTTTCTCCCGGTACAACCGAATCGATTCAGCGCGTTTTTCATGGGGAACGTATTCCACGTAGGCTTCATCGAGAACAATCACGATTTCACTCGGAACATTTGCTATGAACTCTTCGAGTTCAGCAGGGTCAACAATCTGTCCGGTTGGATTGTTCGGTGAGCAAATGAATATGACTCGAGTCTTTGGCGTGATCGCATTTCGCATTGCTTCAAGGTCGTGGGTTTCATCAGGTCTTAGTGGAACTTGAACACTGTGGGCACCGGCAATACCGGTCCAAATCGGATACGATTCAAAACTTCTCCAGGCGTACAAGATTTCGTCGCCGGGGCCCGCAGCCGACTGAATTATTTGACCACATAGCGCAACGCTTCCCGTGCCCAGCGAAATGTGCTCGGGCGGGACATTGAAGTGGCTCGAGATTGCCGCAATTAAATCGCTTGAAAAGGGGTCTGGGTACCTGTTTACATCTGCAGCGGCTGCAACAATTGCCGCTTGGACACTCTCAAGTGGCGCGTGGTGGCTTTCATTGCTCGAGATTTTGTACGTTGTGATATCAGTCCGGGGGCTGGTCGTTGACCCGCTTTGTACGAGGGCAACGCCTCAAGATCAGGTCGCAACCTTGGGCCGGGGGAACTCACCACCCCAATTTAGGGGGTCTGAGCTAAACCTTCAACTTAACCTTCAACTCCACTATTGAGCAGCGTGACCGCGAAGTCAGGAACATAGTGGTTTTGCTCCCGTGGCGGGCGAACATACTCTGAAGCATGTGGACGCTTGGGTAGCGTGAGCTGGTCAACTTCGGGCGCCGAATAATTAATCGTGCTCAAGAAATGGTGAATTGTGTTGAGTCGTGCGATTCTTTTATCTTCGGCTTCAACGACGAACCATGGTGACTCGGGTATGTCTGTGTGAACAAACATTTCGTCTTTAGCCTTGGAGTATTCCTCCCATTTCGTGACTGATTCCATATCCGTTGGTGAGAACTTCCAACGGCGCATAGGGTCTTTAAGTCGTGACTCAAATCTACGGGTCTGTTCGGCGTCACTAATGCTGAACCAATATTTGCGCAGAATGATTCCATCCTCGATCAACATGCGTTCAAAAATGGGTGCCTGGTGCAGGAATCTGCGGTATTCGTCTGGGGTGCAGTACCCCATCACTTTTTCAACCCCCGCTCGGTTATACCAGGAACGGTCAAAGAATCGTATTTCACCTTTGGTTGGTAGATGACGCACATATTTCTGGAAGTACCACTCGCCGACTTCGCGTTCTGTTGGTGCAGGCAAAGCAACAATTTGAGCAAGGCGGGGGTTGAGGTACTCATTGAATCGCTTGATAGTGGATCCTTTTCCAGCAGCATCACGTCCCTCGAAGAGCACGACAATTCGCTTGCCTTCGACTTTGGTCCATTCCTGCAAGGTCACCATCTCGGCTTGCAACTTGAGCAGCTCTTTTTCATAGATTGACTTGGGGAATCTCTTGCTCACTCAGCAACCATAAACGTTGACATGCGCAAATGTGTGCTTCACAGTTCAATCTCATTTAGTACTCTGTTCACATGACGTTACGTAGGCGAGCATTAATTGCGACCGGAACCGGACTTGGCGTGATCCTTTTAGGCTTCATCCTCGTAATTACTTCATTCGCTTCAGTCTCTGGCGCACAATCAAAGCTCAATGACCTGCTTACACCCGCCGCACAAATGGCAAACTCATTGCTTTTGGCTCAAACCGCAGCTTCCGGCGATCTTTCAGACTATGTGCTTACCGGCAAAGAAGCACCACTCGCGAGTCACCAAAGTGCTATTTCAACAACTAACGTCATGATCAGCAACCTGATCGACATCTTTGGAACCGAGCACCCTGAACTCACCGCTCTCGTGGAAGAGTCAGCATCGGCTCAACGGGCCTGGGTGAGCGCTGATGCGGAACCAACACTGGTTGCAATGGCCGACGGGAAACAACCCAAAGCCAGTCGCGTGTCAAATAGGGCCAAGGCTTGGTCAACCTATGACGCGATGATCACTGCGACTTCGACACTTCAGGCTGAACTTGAAATTCAGCGGGCTCAAACAAGTGATGGCCTTGCTAGCAGTGCACGCCAACTCGGCTTGCTCCTTGTCTTTGGTGGACTCCTACTTGTTGCTGGCTTTGTTGCTTACTTCGTCTACTTCCAGCGTTGGGTTATCTACCCACTGATGGATATTCGTAAGGATCTGCAACTTTCCACGCGCGACCCAATGCACACTCACCCAATTGAACCGATGGGTCCACCAGAATTTATTTCCCTCGCGAAAGATGCCGAATCACTTCGACGTCAACTTGTCAGTGAGATCGATGAAGCGTCGGCTGCGCGAAAGGGTCTCACTCAAGACGCGCCCCTCGTTGCCGCGGTGCGAAGTGAAATGAAAGTCAATAGTTCCCAACACTGTCCAGGAATTGCCATAGCTGGACTGGCGGCTACCGCCGAGGGTGTACTCGCGGGTGACTACTGGGACTACATCCCGCTCAGTGACACGCGAGTTGCTTTAATCGTGGCCGATGTTTCCGGGCATGGACCTTCAGCCAATGTGGTGGCCCTTCGCATTCGCGCAATTATTCGCGCTGCACTGTCAAAAGGGCTTTCCTTGTCCGACTCGGTTGAACTAGCGGCTGAGTCAACCAAGGTCGACGAACTATTCGTCACCGCACTGTTGCTTACCGTCGACATTGAAACCAATGAATTGCAATGGCTCAATGCAGGGCACCCACCCGGTATCGGCATTACCCACGACAAAGATCTGTTTAGTTTGGATCCCACCGGGCCGCTCATTTCCTCTCTCGGTGGGGAGTGGGAGGTACGAACCCATCCATTTGTTCCGGGTGACCTAGTTCTCGGGGTAACCGATGGCTTCCTTGAAGGCCAAGGGTCCGTGAGCACCTCAGAAGAAACACAGGCGATTATTCGCATTCTGAGGGGCCTCGATGGTCCAGTGCGTCAAAATCCTGCTGAGATAGTGGAGAGGCTCGTTTCCCATATCCGCGAAATTTCCCCGCGCTGGCATGCCGACGACGTCACCGTGGTGGCATTGAGTCGATTGGACTAGCCAACACCCGAAGATTCCCTATGCACTTTCCATGGCAGACTGTCCAGATGCGAATACGAAACCGAAATATGATTGCTGCGGCAATTGCTGCAGCCCTTGTTATCCCGCTGACAACAACCGCCCAAGCGGCTCCGATCAAGAACCCTTCAAAGAATCTCAAGAACACGGTCATTGACGACTCGCTCTTCGGTCTACACGTGAAAGACGAACAGTTGGGTGTCTGGCCGACCATAAAATTTGGATCGCTCCGGTTGTGGGACAACGGAACTTCCTGGGCCAATATCGAGACTTCACGGGGAGTCTTTGATTGGACAAATCTCGACAACGCCGTCGCAACGGCCAACAAAAACGGCATGAGCGACATCCTGATGGTTCTCTCAGGCACACCTGCTTGGGCTACAAACCAACGCAACCCATTGGCACTTCCCGCGCCTGATGCCTCCGGAGTACCTGCGAACATGGCGGATTGGGACAACTGGGTTCGCGCCGTTGCGACCCGTTACAAAGGTCAAATCAAGATTTACCAACCTTGGAACGAAGCAAACTTGACTACATTCTTCACGGGAACTCCAGCGCAAATGGCTGATATGACCAAGCGGGCATACGACATTGTTAAAAGTATCGATCCCAGTGCAACTATCGTGGCGCCTAGCACGGGCACTCGTCTAGGTGGTCCATTCAAGAGGTTTTACCCTGCATTTCTCAACCAATTGAAGGCACGTGATTGGCCGGTAGATGTGTGGGCAGCGCACACCTACCCAGCATCTCTCGGTAACACCAACGACCGACAGGAACTTGCTAACAAGTGGATTGATTTCCTGAAGGCGGCTAAGGCACCAAACTTGCCACTCTGGGATACCGAGAACAACTACGGACTTGGTGGACCGGGTCCTGAGAACCCCGAACAGGACATTGAAGGAGTTAAGGCTGCGAATTGGACCGCCATTACATACCTTGATGCACTGCGTCTCGGGGTCTCCCGCGTGTACATGTACCAGTGGGGTCCTTACAACGACCTTTGGGGAATCCAATATAACGACGGTGCGCCTGGCGCTCAAGCAATGGACACCCTTCAGAACTGGATCGTGGGAACTACCTACAAGAATTGTAAAGAGAAAAAACGCAAGGTGACGTGCAAGTTCAGGACAAGCACTGGTATTAACCAGATCGTCTACTCCGAAACCGGACGCAAGACTTTCAAGGCAAAAAAGCAGTACAAGCAAATGTGCCAGCTGGATGGAACCTGCTCGGCAATCCCAGCCAACGGCAAGGTACGAACCCAAGGCCCAGTACTGCTCAAAAGATAGTTACAACAAATTGTTGAAGGCCGGTGCGATCAACGCACCGGCCTTCACTCGTTACTAAACCAATTCAGAAACGGCAGCGTCAAACAACATCGTGTGCAGCACGACATCGGCAGAACTTGTAGTCGGACACATCAAAGCCATGTTGTGAAATGGTGTCAGCAGTAATCCTCGGTTGCTCATATATAAATGTAAATACTCTTCGATGTCAGCGTCGTGTGCAGCAGCAGACTCAGTACCCGATCGCGGAGCAGGTGAAACAAATCGATATTCAGCACGCGCACCAAGCTGGGCGATTGACCAAGGGACCTTATAGCGCTCCAACACCGATTCGACACCTTCACGAAATGAGGTTGCCAACGCGATCATGTGGTCAAAAGCTTCGGGGGTCAAAACTTGATCTAATGTCGCTCGCATGGCCGCAGTGCTTAAGACGTTACCCGCCAACGTTCCACCGACTCCGCCAACGTCGACTAAATCGGAATCCTCGGCCGCATTGATTGCATCTGCAACCTGCTGGGTCAAACCGTAGGCACCACTGGGTATTCCCCCACCAATACTCTTTCCGATCACGAGGATGTCAGGCTCAAGATTCCAGGCTTTCGTGCACCCACCCCAGCCTGCTGAAATTGTGTGGGTTTCATCGATCAAGAGCAACGCGCCATATTGCGTACACAATTCGCGTAAACCCTCCATGAAGCCTGGTTCGGGAAGCACAATTCCAATATTGGTTAGGGCGGGCTCTGTAATAACAATTGCAACGTCGTCATGCTTAAGTGCACGTTCAACGGAATCCAAATCGTTGAACTCTGCAACTCGCGTAGTTTCTTTTATGGGTACTGCTGGGCCCACATTTCCTTCTCGCAAAACTGCTTCATCGCTTGGGCCACTTCGCACCAGTGTTTCGTCGACAGCTCCGTGGTAGCAGTATGAGAACGCGAGAACCTTATCCTTGCCTGTTACCTGACGCGCAATTCGAAGTGCCCAACGATTTGCGTCAGTTGCCGTCAAACTATATGACCACAGGGGAAGACCAAAGCGACTCGTCAACTCAGCGGCCACCCATTGAGCGTCAGCGTTTGGCATCATGGTCGTGATACCACCCTCCACCCCGATGCGGTTGTAAACAGCGGCAACTGTTGCATCCGGTGAATGACCCGCCATGGCGCCTGTATCACCCAAACTGAAATCTACGTATTCGTTGTTATCGACGTCAATGATTCTGTTTCCACGCGCCGACTTCACATACAACGGGTAACCGCCAGACCACTTATTCATCCAGGTCATGGGAACCCTGCCGAATAAATTATCGGCCTGCGAGTACAACTCACGCGACTGTGAAGTTCGAGATTCGTGCAGGGCCTGCTCGCGTTCTAAAAGTGCGCCAAGTTTGCTGCGGTCAATTAACATAACAAACTCCTCCATAAATTCATGGCCAATACTCAGTGGCCGGAGTTGAGTGTTCCCGTCAATCGATCGTGGAACTCTGCACTCTTCTCATTGAATCCAACAATCACAACACGCTTGTGGCGGCGTTCGTACTTGCTGACTACCGCGTCTAAGGTCGCAACCGTTGAAGCGTCCCATACGTGTGCTGCGGTGAGGTCAATAATCACCATGTCTGGGTCTTCTGTGTACTCGAACTGATAGACAAGATCGTTGCTTGAAGCGAAGAACATTTCACCGTGAACTTGGTATCGAACTATTTCCTCGCCTGACTCAACGTCAATCTCTAGAATTCGATTCATTGAAACTAGGTGGGCGACGCGTCGGGCAAACAGAACGGTCGCGGTCACCACCCCTGCCCCAACTCCTATTGCGAGGTTGTGGGTAATCAGGGTGGCAATTACCGTGGCAAGCATCACGGTTGTTTCACTCTTGGGCATTGCCAAGATTGTGCGCAGGCTATGCCAGTCAAACGTTGCGTAAGCCACAACCACCATGACCGCGACTAACGCTGCCATTGGAATAGTTGCTACAACCTCACCCAGTGAAACAACCAGAATGAGCAAGAAGACACCTGCCAAGAAAGTGGAGAGTCGCGTTCGCGCACCAGATCGCACGTTGATCATGGTTTGACCGATCATGGCACACCCACCCATGCCACCAAAGAATCCTGTCACGATATTTGCAACGCCCTGTCCCCATGACTCACGGGTTTTATTGGAACGAGTGTCGGTAATGTCGTCTACCAACTTCGCAGTCATGAGTGATTCCATTAGTCCAACAAGTGCGATCGCTACTGCGAATGGCGCAATGATCATGAACGTGTCAAAAGTGAATGGCACACTTGGGATTCCCAGCACTGGAAAGCTGTTCGGCAACTCACCCTGATCTCCGACACGCGGGACGTTCACATTCAACAACACCACGGTCAATGTGAGCAATACAACAGTTACAAGTGGCCCCGGAATCACTGTCGTGATTTTCGGCATAATAAAGATGATCGCGATTCCAATTACCACCATGGGATAGACAACCCAAGGAACGTCAATTAAGTACTGAAGCTGCGAGGTAAAGATCAGAATTGCTAGTGCATTGACGAAACCGACCATGACACTGCGCGGCACAAAGCGCATGAGTCGCGCGACCCCAGCAAATGCAAGTAGAACCTGAAAAATTCCTCCCAAGATTACGGCCGCGATCAGATATTCAAGCCCGTATTCGCGTGCAAGTGGTGCAACCACCAAAGCGATAGCTCCGGTCGCTGCTGAAATCATGGCTGGGCGTCCACCTGTGAAGGCAATTGTCACCGCCATGGTGAAAGAGGCAAAAAGACCGACGCGAGGATCAACTCCGGCCAAAATCGAGAAAGAGATGGCTTCGGGGATCAAAGCAATTGCGACTACAAGGCCGGCAAGAATCTCAGTACGAGCGACTTTCGGGTGTAACCACAGCGGGCGATTAAACGTCGGAATTAGTAATGACACTTGCTTGACACTAACCGAAAACGGCCAATCAGCCTAATTTTGGCAACCGATTGCCCAATGAACTCCTCCAGTGGGCAGACTTGGGCTGTGAGTGAACACAAGACCCTGGCCGAATTAGCCGAACAAATGCGGGAATTCACGGGAGCTCGGGACTGGCATCGGTTCCACGACCCAAAGTCACTAATGCTGGCCCTGATGGGCGAAGTGGGTGAACTCTCCGAACTCCTGCAATGGCTTTCTGCGGAACAAGCCGAAGAACTTGCTAAAAGCGACCCGCTAAATCAAAGACTCGGTGAGGAAATGTCCGACGTCCTGCTGTACCTGGTCCGGCTGGCGGACGTGTGTAACGTAAATCTCGATAAGGCCGTGCAATCCAAACTCCGGTCAAATGAAGAACGTTTCCCTGTTGCAGACTTTCACGGAGATGCCCCGATCAAGAATTAAATGACTGTAATTGCTTAGCCATGAGTTATCTGGCTGGGTCCATCAGTTTCACGTGAGACAACAATCCGATCTGGGAATCGGTCCTTCATTTCGCTCACGTGACTGATTACCCCGATTGTTCTCCCACCTGACTTGAGTTGATCTAGTTGATCTAGTACACGTTCAAGGGTGTCCGAGTCGAGGGAGCCGAAACCTTCGTCGACAAAAAGTGTTTCCAAGGCCACTCCACCAGTCTCACTTTGAACTACGTCAGCCAAACCCAAGGCCAGGGACAGGGAAGCGTAAAACGTTTCACCACCCGAGAGAGATTTAGTCGGGCGTGGGTATCCCGTTGACTCATCCATGATATTAATTCCTAGGCCTGTTTTTCCAACACCCTGTGCGCTTTCGTCGAGGATGAAGGAAAGACGACCGCTACTCATCTTGCGTAAATGCAGAGATGCGGACTCCAAAACATGTGCGAATCGAAGTTGCAGTGCGTAGCTTTCCAAAGTCAGTTTCTTCGTGTTAATCGAAGAAGAGGCGCTCACAAGGCCACCCAAGGTCACGGCGTCATTTACTTCAACCAAGAGTTTCTCAACCCCCTTGGATTCCCTTTCGAACTTGGCAACCAAACGAATTGCGGCCTTTAGAGCGTTTTCGGCAAGGGTCTGCAGTGCCTCGGCATTTTCCAGCTCAACTTGCGCCGCCTGAAGTTCTCCTTCAAGGCGAACAAGTGATTCTTCAAACTCTACAGAATTGAGGTTCTTAATCTCAGGGCTAAGCGAGTGTGCAACCTTCTCAAGATTCCTACTGACCTCTAGCCATTCACCTAATCGACTTGTTTTTGCAACCAGTTCAGCCAACTCCTCACCTGCATTTTTGCCTGGCTCAACCAGTCTCGACATTTCTTGTTCCTTGTTCTCCAACTCGGCATCAAACTTGATCAAGGCAGCACTCGTGTTCGCGGCTTCCTTGGCTGAATTTTCCACAGCGACCTTACGTTTCTCAAAGTCAAGTTTCGCTTGGGCAAGTTCTTCCTCACGCGTGTGCATTTGATCCGCGAGCTCTCGTTGTTTAACAAGTTCCAGGCTCAATCTTTGTAGTTCTTCACTTACCGTCTGAGGTGAAAACCCCGAACATGTTGCACTCAGGGCAGCCAATGAAAGCTTGGATTCCTCAAGTGCCAGAGTCAGGTCTTGAACGAGCAACTTCTGTGAATCACGCATGATTTTTGCGGCAACGACGTCACCTTCACATTCTTCAATTTGCAACTCGGTGACCGGTTTCACACCAACTGGCATGTCTGCGGGAGCGGGATGCTCAACGCTTCCACACACCGAGCATGGCTCGCCTTTGTGAAGTTGACCAGCCAGCACAGCCACCCGTTGCGTGAGTTGCGAACGCATGGCCTGCGAGAGAACCAATTCAGCTTTCGTGACATCGTGCTCATGGATTTCTAAAAGTGATTTCTCATCTTGGAGTATTCCGTGGGATTTTGTAATTGCAACTTCCAATTCGGAACATTCTTCAAGTCGTAGTCCAATTTCCTCCTCCGCACGCACTTGCTTCTCAAGCTCAACCCCTGCGACTGCCGCCTGAGAGCTCTGAGCTATTTCTCGCTCTAATATTGTTTGAATTCGCGGATACTCCTCTAGCGACTCATTCAATTCAGTAAGTTCGAGGGTCCACCTATCCAATTCCTCAACTAACTTCGTACGGTCACTTTCACGCTGTGCTTCTCCAGACTGCCAGTCGACAAGAGGTTTCAACTGACCTATCCGCTCACGGGTTTCGCTAATTACGGCTGGTATGCGTTCAATCGAAAGGTCCAACTCGGAGGGGTTAAGGACGGACTGCGCAAGGACTGCAGACTCGCTGGCTTTCACAAACTCGTCAAGTTTCAACTTAGTTTGTTCGAGCTTGTTGAACTGGATCTCAAGGGGGTGGCAAATTTCACGCATCTTCTGGAGTGAATCCTGGGCAAGTACGTGACCTTGCTCGAAATAGGCAATCACCTCAGAGGTGACACTCGCCGGGTCGGTAGTTTTCGCCTCGACCAATTCATGGACTCGATCCAGCAATTCTTGAGGGTCTGTGTCGGAAAGAAGCCCTTGGATCTGAACGGCGGTGTCACGGGTTCCCACACGAGCTTGGTTCACCTTGGCTACTGCTGCCTTGCCACGTTCGTCGAGTTCTGACTGCAGCTTCTGGTAGTAGTTATCTCCCAGAAGGTCACGAAGGGCCTTGAGGCGATCGGTTGGGTTCATGCGGAGTAGCGCCGCAAACTCACCTTGGGCAAGAACCACTAGTTGACGAAATTTTTGGGCGTTGAGGTTCAACAGGTCGGCAAGATACGTTCCGATTTCGTTGGCCTGCGTGTAAGCCAGATTCTGTTCACCATTCGAATCGAATCTAATAAGTGATTGGGTGGCAGCGCGTTTAGTTTCACCCGAGCCATTCTTTTTGGTGAATGAATACGGGATTCCTCGTGTAATTGTGTGCCTTACCCCCTTAACAGAAAAGTCAAGAATTATCTCCGAGCGATCTGGGCCCGCGCTGTAATCACTGCGCATTCGATCCTTGGCCGACTCCTCACCACTTAGGGTGCTGAACAGCGCGTAGGTGATCGAGTCAATGATCGTTGTCTTTCCTGCTGCCGTTGGACCGTCGATTAAAAACAGACCTGAGGCGCCCAACGCTTCGAAGTCAATTATTTGCCGGTCACGAAACGGTCCAATCCCGCAGATTTCAAGGCGGTGAATCCTCATGCCTTCACGCTCTGTGAATTAACGCTCTCAATGGCACCCTGAACCAAGCTCCTTTGCGAGTCTGAAATTTCTCCATTAGTTACGTGACTAATGAATCCCGCGGCAATCTCAATGGGCGGCGTGGTTTGTGGATCGAGTCTTTCTGTAATGGATAACGGCCCTGTTCCGCCTTTGGGAGTGAACTCAATGTGTTTCAGGTTTGGGAATCGCACAATCAGGCGTTCACGGGTTCGATCCTGTCGAACCGGATCGGTCACCATGGCTCGCACCCAACTGCCCTCGTGAACCGAGAACTCTGGGCTCTCCAGCAGCTCGTGCAGTTCACCTGTCACAGTTACCAGCGGACCTGGCACCGGTGTCAAAATATCTTGGTAGGTGATCGGACCTACGGCAGGAATCTCGATAAGTGTGACACTCTTATTGTGCTTCTCCTCTGAAAAGGAAAAGGGCAAAGGAGAGCCTGAATACTTCACAACCGTGTCCGAACCTGCTGGACTCTTGATTACTTGCGAGCCATGCAAATGTCCCACAGCAACGTAATCCACTCCAGCAAAAACAGTCGAAGGTGCGTCACCGATCCCGCCTATCTCAAGGGAGCGTTCTGAATCGCTGCCGCTTCCACCAGTAATGAATGCGTGCGATACAACCACCGACCGAACCTCTGTTCGGGCATTCAAGTCGGAATTGATTCGCGCCATTGCCGCACTAAGAACTCCTGTGTGACTGCGCTCGGACTCCAACTCGTTGAAAACTACCTCGGGCTGGAGGTACGGAATTCCGTAGACAACTAAGTTGGTGCCGTCACTTCCCCTGATCTCAAGTGGAACGTTGATTTCTGAAATTTCAGAACGAATATGCACTCCGTTAGTCCGCATGAGTTCACTGCCAAAACCAAGTCGAATTGCAGAATCATGATTCCCGGGCGTGACAAAGACCGGACACACCGCACTCACATCAACTAGTGCCCGATTAAAGAGTCGAACAGACTCTGCGGGTGGGACCGCCCGGTCGTAGACGTCACCTGCAATAACAATAAGTTCAACCGCTCGATCGCTACCAACTCAAGCAGCCAGTCAACGAAAACTTCCTGGTGGCTGTGCATGCTCTCTGACAAAAAAGTCCGACCTAAGTGCCAATCGGATGTGTGCAGAATTCTCATGTATCCCCCAAGCGGCAGGCGAACTAAATTGAGTCGCGCGCCATGTACGACAAAACGCGAGTAGTGACCTTGGAATGCAACGTTAATGGTTGCGGTTGGACCATTGCGGTGCTTGGCGACAATAAAGTCTGCTTCACCTGCCCGAGGTGACTCACGGTCATAGGCGTCTTCGCGGTGAAGAAGGACGACCATGTCCGCATCTTGCTCCAAGGATCCCGACTCGCGAAGGTCAGAAAGCATTGGTCGCTTGTCCTGGCGTTGCTCCGGGCCACGGTTGAGCTGACTGATTGCGATGACGGGAACTTCAAGTTCCTTTGCCAGAAGTTTCAGTGAACGGGAGAACTCGGAGACTTCCTGCTGGCGGCTTTCCACGCGCTTACCGCTTGACATGAGTTGCAGGTAGTCAACAACAACTAGTTGCAAATTGTGGCGTTGTTTCAGGCGCCGACACTTTGCGCGAATCTCCATGAGGGTCATGTTGGGTGAGTCGTCAATGAAGAATGGTGCTTCACTGACAGCACCCATCTTGTTAGCCAGTTTCGCCCAGTCCGCCTCACTCATTTGTCCTGAACGCATGTGATGCAGTGCGACCTGGGCCTCAGCGGACAACAAACGCATGACGATCTCGTTGCG
>FUWD013428823.1_pt3 | contig 20117 bp, 18 predicted proteins | sample 1063281 | NCBI WGS metagenome assembly FUWD01 (sample SAMEA79048168, study PRJEB19326) | metagenome | biome: marine | reverse complement strand
CGATTATGGTGTCGAAGGAGGTGATACTACGCTTTCAATGCATCAGATTTCAGAAAGGTTACTTCCTCCTTACAGGGCGGCTGTTGCCGCTAAAGTTGGTGCTGTTATGGCTTCTTTCAATACTTTGTCAGGAATTCCAATGCATTCAAATAAAGTTTTAATTAATGACACTTTGAAGGAAAGTATGGGTTTTGATGGGATTGTGATTACCGATTGGAAAGGATACTCTCGCTTTGGAGGTACCGCTATTATTAATGCGGGCATCGATATGGTGATGGCGGTAGACGGTGACTTAGATTTTTTTCAAAAGGATATACTTGCTGGAATTTCCAACAAAACAATTGCTGTTGAAAGAATAGATGATGCAGTGAGAAGAATTCTAAGGCAAAAATTTAGGCTTGGTTTGTTCGATAACCCATTTCCAGACATTTCTTTAATTCCAGAAATAGGAAAGCAAATACATAGGGACAAAGCAAGACAAGCGGTCCGAGAGTCTTTGGTCTTATTAAAAAACAAGGACCAAGTATTGCCGATAAAAAAAGGAATTCATAAAATTGTAGTTGTTGGAGAGCATGCCAATAACACAGGGTTGCAGTCAGGTGGTTGGACTATGAATTGGCAAGGTATTCGAGAGAATTATAAGGGCGCAACTACTATTTTAGAGGGTATAAAGGAGAATACATCTGCAGCGGTAGTTTATGATAAAGAAGCTTCAGAAAATCATTTTGATGCAGATATTGCAATCGTTGTGATTGGTGAAACACCCTATGCCGAAATGTTTGGAGATATAAATGAGGATACAACAGATCGGAAATTGACTTTAAGCAAGGCGCATCAAAAATACATTTCAACCTATCGTGAAAAAGGAATAAAAACGGTAGTCATTTTAATTTCCGGAAGACCTTTAGTAATTACGAAACAATTGCAACAATCAGATGCATTTGTGGCTGCTTGGCTTCCTGGCTCCGAAGGTGATGGAATTGCAGAGGTACTATTTGGTGCGTATAACTTCAAAGGTAAATTGCCGCATTCTTGGCCAAAATCTGTTTATGATTTTGAAGGAAAATATGGTGTTAATTTTTGGGATACTGCTACAACGCCGCTCTTTAAAATAGGTTATGGTTTAAAATATTAGAAATATGAAAAATAAAATAAAGGTTCTCTTTTCAGCTTTTGCGATACTTACAAGCGCAATTGCATTGATTCAATGTAAAAAGAAGGAAAACACTTTTGAAGAAAAAATTATTAAATCGGGAATAATGACAGGGAAGGTATATACAACAGCCCACAAATCAGCATTAAAACTTTCTTTAACTTCGGAAATTGCCTTCTTGAAATTCAAACAACCTTTAGAAACGGATATAGATATTGTGGTAAGTCCAAATAAAGAATTTCAAGAGTTTGTTGGCATTGGAGCTGCATTAACAGATGCTGCTGCGGAAACTTTTTATAAGTTATCAGAAAAAAATCAGGAATTATTTTTAGCGGCTTATTTTGACCAGGAGAAAGGTATTGGATACTCTTTGGCAAGAACAATTATTCACAGCTGTGATTTTTCAACGGAAAGCTATACTTATGTGAAAGAAGGGGACATAGATTTAAAAACATTTTCCATTGCACGAGACAGAAAATATAGAATTCCGTTTACAAAAAGGGCTATAAAAGCTGCAGGAGGAAATTTAACAATGTACGCAAGTCCTTGGAGCCCCCCTGCATTTATGAAAACGAACAACAGCATGCTAAAAGGAGGGAAGTTAAAAAAAGAATTTTATCAACCTTGGGCAAATTATTATTCAAAATTTATAAAGGCCTATGAACAAGAAGGAATCCCTATTTGGGGGCTTTCCATTCAAAATGAGCCCATGGCGGTGCAGCGTTGGGAGTCTTGTATTTATACTGCGGAGGAAGAACGAGATTTTTTAAAAGATTATTTAGGACCTACTTTAGAAAGAGACGGTTTAGGGGATAAGAAAATTATTGTCTGGGATCACAATAGAGATTTATTGTTTCAACGCGCAAGCACAATCTTAAATGATCCAGAGGCGGCAAAATACGTCTGGGGAACTGGATTTCACTGGTACGAAGATTGGAAAGATGGCACGCCAATGTTTAAGAATGTAGCGCATGTAAATGAAGCGTATCCCGATAAAAAGTTAATATTTACGGAAGGGTGCAATGAACGCTATGATCTTGAAAGGTTAAAAAATGAAGATCCAAAGTTGGCAGAGCGTTATGGAAAATCCATGATCAATGATTTTAATAATGGCACGGTTGCATGGACAGATTGGAACATACTTTTAGACGAAACTGGAGGTCCAAATCATGTGGGTAATTTATGCTTTTCTCCAGTGCATGGAAACACAAAAACAGATGTATTGACTTTTACAAATACTTTTTACTATATTGGTCATTTTTCTAAATTTATTAGGCCAGGGGCAAAAAGAATTAGCAGTGTTTCTAGTTCAAACAGTGTCATTGCTACTGCTTTTAAAAATAAAAATGATACGATTGCAATTATTGCAATGAATACAGCTGACACTCCATTAGAATACACGATTACCATTGACTTAAAAACTGCAAAATTAAAATTAGCGGCACATTCCATACAAACAATTGTTTTAAATTAAATTTCCATCATGAGTAAAAAACTAACTTTTATCGCACTTGTAGTCTCTTTAGGAGGATTCCTTTTTGGTTTCGATGCTGGAATCATCTCTGGCGTGATGTCCTTTGTAGGACCCGAATTTGATTTAAATGAAATTCAATCGGGATGAGGTAGTAAGCGCTCCATCCTTCGCGGCGATGTTTGCCATGTTATTTTCTGGAAGAATAAGCGATCTTATCGGAAGAAAAAAAACTCTTCTTTTTGTTGCTTTTTTATATGCAATTTCCGCAGTGTCTTCGGCATTTGCAACTTCGTATGAAATGCTCTATATCGCGAGGATTATTGGGGGTGTAGCTTTTGGTGCGGCCTTGGTATTAGCGCCCATTTACATTGCAGAAATTTCAACTTCAGAAAATAGAGGGAAGCTGGTTTCTTTACAACAACTAAATATTGTATTTGGCTTTTTTGCTGCGTTCTTAAGTAATTACTTTTTTAATAAATACAATGGTGAAGACACTAGTTTTTTAACGGATGAAACCGTTTGGAGATGGATGCTAGGAGTAGAGCTATTGCCTGCGATACTTTATTTTATTTTCTTGTTTTTTGTTCCTAAAAGTCCACGTTGGCTCTATTTAAAAGGGAACTTTGAAGAGGCGAAAAAAGTATTGACACACATCCATGGAGCAGCAAGGGGTACGATAGAAATTGCTGCAATTGAAAAAAACATAGCGGCAGACCAACATAAAGCACCTTTAAAAATAAAAGATATCTTAAAACCATCCCTTCGTTTTATCCTTGTAGTTGGATTAATTGTTGGGGTTTTACAGCAAATTACAGGAATAAATGCCGTGTATTTTTATGCAACCTCTATTTTTAAACAAACAGGAATTGGCACCGATGCTGCTTTTTCATCTGGAGTTTTATTAAGTACAATTTCAGTTGTATTTACCTTTGTTGCTATCTATTTAATTGATAGAATGGGCAGAAGACCTTTACTATTAATAGGTACCGCAGGGATTGCTGTAAGTTTATTAGTATGTGCATATGGCTTTAATCAGGCAACCTATCAAGTGTCTCAAGAAAATATTAACCAGTTTGAGTTTACAGGTGCTCAAAAATTACAACCGCTAGCAGACACGCTCTTTGACAATGACGTAGCATTTAAAAATGCGGCAAAAGATGCTTTGGGTAGTAAAATATATGCCAAGAATGACGGTACTATTTTAGAAGCAGCAACCACGATCAATGCAAATTTAATTTTAATTGGCATCTTAGGTTTTATCGCCTGTTTTGCCTTTTCATTAGGTCCTGTAATGTGGGTATTACTATCAGAGCTATATCCCATTAAATATCGCGGATTGGCCATTGGGGTCATTGCGTTTATCAATTCCTTAATTAGTTCTCTGGTACAGTTAGTTTTTCCTTGGGAACTGTCAAACTTAGGAAATGCACTAAGCTTTTTCATTTTTGGCGCAATTGCTTTGGTAGGCTTTTTTATCCTATTAAAAATATTACCAGAAACCAAAGGAAAGTCTTTAGAGGAACTGGAATTGGAATTTGTAAAAAATTAAGCTCTTTTTAAAGCAAAGCTTGCTTTGTTTTTTATAAGTTTACTGAATGCATGTCTTGGCAAATTCGAGGTATGTGCATGCTGTAGGGAGTACTTTTAGACTGAAATTAGCGTTATTTAGGATGCGAGTTACTTTCCGATACCGAAAGTAATGTGAGTCATAAAATTAATTGATTTTCAGTACTTTATGTTATATTTTTAATAAATAAGTATAAAATTAACAACAAATAAGTGTTATATACTCGTAAATGGTGAGCCGATAATAGTGTTTAAATAACCTAAAGCACCAGCCTTCCAAAATAGCTGGCTTTTTTTTATGCCTTAATTTTAATTAACTACTTTAGCATTTCAAAATAACTGCGTCCGCAAAAATCACCGATGATGCCTATTCAAAATAATATCGCTCCATATTCTTATATCTCAAATAACTTTTTTACTCTTTTGTTTTGCAATTAAACGCAACTTAGAGTTTTTATTCGGTTTTATTTGTTTGGAATTAGAGAGGTAAAACTTCTTTTTTTTTAGAGAGTTCCACATCTTATAAAAACAATGAAAAAAATGAAAACAATGAAAACAATGAAAACAATGAAAACAATGAAAACAATTAAAAAATTTGGAATTTTACTCTTAACAGTATTAATCGTTGCTTGTAGTAGTAATGATGATAACACTTGTAATGTTTCAGATGCTTCTCTTGTAGGAACTTGGGTTGGTACTGATAATGATGATGATGGCACGGGTCCTTACACTCTTACATTTGTATTTAATGATAATGGAACGGGTAGTCTTGATGATAGTGAAGAAATTACTGCTTTTGATTACACATCAAACGATTCACAAATAAATTTGTCAATTTCAGGTAGCGCTATTGCTACCTTCAATTATGAATTTGATACTTGTGATCAAGTAAGTATTGACAAATCACGTGCTACTGGTGAGGAGGCAGATATAGTAGTTTTTACTAGACAATAATAGTTGAATTGATATAAAGTATAAAAAGGTTATCATTTTGATAGCCTTTTTTTTTACAACAAAATCATCCTTCAATTTACATTACCTCAACCTAAATAACAATCTTTACTCTTTAACCATTTAAGATTACAAGCCATTCTATTAATTTAGGATGGTTTTTTTATGACCAACCCAAAGGTTCATTAATATTATGTGATATGCTTGTAGTTTTAGGTAAAACATAAGGCATTAACTTTATAAGCAGTTCTAACCTTTCTTCAGGTTTTAATAATTCTAATCTTTCTTGTATTTCTTCCAGTTCCTGATATAATATATCTTTTAATAAGGTTCTTAATTCTTTTGTCAATCTATTAGGTGTACCCTTCTCTCTTCCTCCGTATTTATTACCTGTTGTATTTGCCATACTATTTAATACTATTACAGTTTATAATTATCAGAATAAGAAATAACAACAAGTATTTATTAACAAAAGGAAAGAATGATTACTTTAATACCAATAAAAGAAAGGATAAGTATAGTATGTGAAAATAACATCACTTTCCGATACAGAAGTTAGAAAAAATATGTCCTAAAATATCTTTGTCTACATCATAATCTCCCGTGATGGCTCCAAGATGCCGCAGACATTCACGAATATCTATAGAGAATAAGTCTGTAGAAATTTCTAAATCAATTCCTTGTTGAACAGATGAAATGGCTTGTAGCGCATTGTTTAGTGCCTCAAAATGGCGCGAATTTGTTACAATGGTTTCATTATTACTCAAAGCCCCGATATTCACCAAAGTGGTAAGTTCAGATTTCAACGCTTCAACACCAATGTTATTTTTTGCAGAGAGTAGAATCAAGTTTTTAATTTCAGCTTTTAGACTTGTTGTTTCTTCAGTAGATAAAATGTCTATTTTATTTGCGATTACAAGTACTCTTTTGTTTGGGAAACGTGTTTTTATAATTTCAATTTCAGCTAAAAACTGTGTTTGATTTGCCTTGAATTTATTTGCATCAATTAAGAAAATAATGAGCTGTGCATTGTCTGCTTTCTCATATGCTTTTTTAATTCCAATACTTTCTATAATGTCTTTGGTTTCTCTAATTCCTGCAGTGTCTATAAAGCGAAAGGCAACTCCAGCAATGATCAATTCGTCTTCAATGGCATCTCGCGTGGTGCCTGCAATTTCAGAAACAATGGCTTTTTCCTCGTTTAGTAAGGTGTTTAATAGGGTCGATTTTCCAACGTTGGGTTCACCAATAATAGCCACAGGAATTCCATTTTTCATGGCGTTTCCAAAAGAAAAAGAATCGATTAAGCGTTTGAGTACAAAGGTTATCTGTGCCACTAATTCTTTGAACTTCGTCCTATCAGCAAACTCTACGTCTTCTCCAGAAAAGTCTAATTCCAATTCAATTAAAGCCGCAAAATCTAACAATTGTGCACGCAACTCTTTTAACTCATTCGCAATACCACCGCGCATCTGTTGGATGGCCATTTGATGACTTGCGGCAGAATTAGAAGCAATTACATCTGCAACAGCTTCTGCTTGGCTTAAATCCATTTTTGCGTTCAAAAAAGCACGCATTGTAAACTCTCCATTATTTGCCATTCTGCATCCTTTTCGGAGGAACAGCTGGATGATTTCTTGTTGTATAAAGCTAGAACCATGACAGGAAATCTCAACAACATTCTCCCCTGTATACGATTTTGGGTTTTTGAAAATAGACACTAAAACTTCATCTAGAACAATGTTGTTGTCAACGATGTGTCCTAAGTGAATGGTATGTGTTTTTTGATTTTTTAATGATTTATTTTTTTGAATTGATTTAAAATTAGCTTCCACAAAATGAATTGCTTGTTCCCCCGAAAGTCTAATAACAGCAATTGCACCCACACCTGAGGGAGTTGCCAAAGCAATAATAGTGTCGTTTTGAATCATACTGCAAATATACATCGCTTAACTAAGCTGAAAAAAACTTTTTATTTTAAAGTTTCCATAAATTAAAAATACTGCACTCAGTACTACTTTTTTAGCCTTGTTGGGGAGGGGAAGGTTTAGGACTTATATCTTCTTAATAATATCCTCATATTCATAGAAAAAATTCTCAAATTTTGGCATTGTTTCTAAAAAGAATTGGAAACATGCACCCCAGGTATTTTTATTGTGGATGCTAAACTTTTTCTCAAATGGAACATAGATTCTATGAATTATTTTTCCATTATCGAGTTCATAGGCGTCATTAAAAATAATTTCGGGTATTTCGGATGTTATCAGCACTTTTAAAGAAAGCAATTGATCATAATAGAGGAGGTTTACCAGCTCATCAGGATTTTCAAGATCTAAGCAAATTGCTGCATTTTTTCTATCGGCTACAAATTTAAAAGAGACTCCTTTCATTTCTGTATTGTACAACAGCCATTTTCTTGGAAAGGACTTTCCAAAGCTTATCCAAAATTCTTTGCGTAATAAAGTAGCTTCTTCTTTGCTAAACATTTGGTTTAGTTGTTAGTTTTCATGGATTTTAAATTAGTAATAATCCGAAGTATATTCTAATCAATTAAATATTGATGTGGGGGTTACCCGTGAATTTTAGCAAGGTTTCCGCGTTCGCGCATCATTTCTCCTTCAAATGCAACCAAGGCATTCCATTTTTCGTCAACAATGGCTCTATCTTGGTAGCTCCTTGCCAGTTGTAAAAATGCAGTATAATGGTTGGCTTCAGAAATCATTAAATTTTTATAAAACTTAGACAATTCTTCGTCTTCCATGTTTTCTGAAAAGACTTTAAAACGCTCACAACTGCGTGCTTCTATTAGTGCAGCAACCAGTAAACGCTGCACTAGTGCATTGGTTCTATCCTTTGTTTTTGTAAAGAATTTTTGCAGTCGAATGGCATAATCGTTTTTCTGTTCACGCCCTAAAACCATGCCTCTTTTCACCATTAAAAGGTGCACCATTTTAAAATGTTGCATTTCTTCAATTGCGATATTACTCATTTCCTTCACCAATGCTGTTTCTTCAGAATAATTGATAATTATGGAAACTGCATTGGAAGCAGCTTTTTGCTCTAAAAAGGCATGATCTGTTAATATCTGTTCTAAATTTACTTTTGCAATATCTGCCCAGGCAGTAGCAGTTTCAAATTGTAATCCTAACATTTTTCTATAATTTTTTGCATACCTGCACCAAAATAGGCAAGGGCTTTGATTTCGTTAACACTGGCTAATCTTTCTTTACTAAGAATTAAAAGACCTGTATTTGTGGCTTCTATGTGATATTGTTTGTTACTTTCCAAGAACAAAATTAGTTCATCTGTGAAAAATGCTCTAATTTTTTCTTCCTTTTTTCCTGACAAATAAAAGCGTTTGTTAAAATCTGGGTGTTCGTGAATTTCAATGTCTTTATACCCAGCAAAATGCAAGAGATATTCAAAAACTCCTTCTTTGTCTAGGGTGAATTTAGGCAGGTTGTTTTGCGTTTTAATGTGAAACATGGTGGCTTTAATAACCTGCTTTGCAATCATTTCTCCTTCAGAAAATTGGACATCAAAAATGGTACAGCTATTTTTTGTTAAAACATTAGATATTTTATCAATTTTACGCGTTTTAAAATACCCAAACTTTGGCAATTCTTCTATTTTTAAGTCAGAAAAAGCATCATAAGAATAGTGCATTTCTTCACTAATTTTTTGAATGGATTTTTGTCTTTTTGTTAAAATGCCTTCTTTTGGAGATGTTTGTTTCGGTAATATTTTTCGGAGTGCAAAGGGATGTGCACTTCCCGGTTTAGAGTCGTCTAATCCAATTACTTCGAAATGTCCTCCTTTTCTTTCAAAAGTCTCAGAGTAGTTGTTCATGTTTTCCATGACCGAATGATCTACAAAATCACACAATGAAAAATCTACAATTGCTTCTGTAGTTTCTGGAATTTGATCTAGTTTAGATTTTAATTTTGTATAATTTAAAAAGCTAGAAAAATTCTTAACACTTACATAATACTTTCCTTCTTCCGTAAACATTAAAACATTTGGTTTTAAAATGTTCTTAAAGAATAAAAGTCCGTTTTTAGTAATGATAATATGAATTACGAAGGTGATCATAATACCTACTAATATTCCGGAAATAAGACTTGTAGATATGGTTACTAAAAGGGTCGCTAAAAATATTAACAATTGTTCAGACCCAATTTTGAATACTTTTTTTATGTTCTCGGGGGCTGCTAATTTATACCCAGTAAACACCAAAATAGCGGCAAGTGCTGCCAATGGGATTTTGCGCAATTCCGTTGCGAATAGTAAAATAAAAGCAACTAAAAAGAGTGCATGAAAAAAGTTTGCGGATCTATTGCTTCCTTTATTATTTACGTTTACAGAGCTTCTTGCAATTACAGTAACCACATTTAGGCCTCCTAAAAACCCACTAATTACAGTTGCAAGTCCCAATGCTCTTATGTCTTTATTTATGTTTGAGCGTCTTTTCAAAGGGTCTAATTTGTCTACTGCTTTAATGCTTAGTAAACTTTCTATGCTTGCAATTAAGGTGATGGAGATGACAGCACTTACAAATTCTAGTTCGTATATTTTGCTAAAGTCTGGAAAGGCAAAGCTAGCAAATACATCTTGCGGTAAGTCAATGAGTAGGTCTTGATCAATAGGGTATGCAGCGGTTGTAAACAACTCAAAATAATAATACATCCCAACACTTAAAACTACAATCCACATGGGTGCAGGAATTAGTTGAAAGTATCGGTTTCTTATTTTACTATAAAAGATCATGATCAGCAGGCTAATTATACCAATTAAGCCCGCGTAAAAAGAGCTTTTTCCGGAGCTACTTAAAAAATGTATAATTCCCTCAGGAATTTGAATAAGTAATTCAATGATACTGCCCTTTGCGTTTAAATTCCCAAACATCACGTGAATTTGTTTTGCAAAGATTCCAATACCGATTGCTGCCAGCATTCCTTGTATTGCTGAGGATGGAAAAAAGTCACCCAAAGCGCCCATTCTCAAAAAACCCAAAAGGATTAGCAGCATTCCGGAGATAACAATTGCCGCAAGGGTAAATAAATATCCTTGGTAGGCATTTCCTTCTCCTAAAATAGTAATTGCAGAGAGAATTACCACCACCAAACCATTTCCAGGTCCCGTAATTGTTACTTTAGAGCCTCCAAGTAAAGAAACTACGATACCACCAACAATCGCGGCAATAATACCAGAAATTGGTGGTGCCCCTGATGCCAGTGCAAGTCCAAGTCCTAAAGGAAGCGCAATTAAAGAAACAACAAATCCAGAAAAGAGGTTTTGCGGAATTTCTCCTAAAAATGTTTTAAAAGAGTTTTTCTTCTGCATCTATTTAACAATTAAAACATCCGTTGGTAACTCCGATAAAATATATTCGATATCGTGTGGGAAAATCCGATCTAAAAGACCCAATTTAAGTGGTGCATTCATGACGAGTAAATCTGCTCTTTTTACTTTTGCATAGTGTCCGATAGAGTAGCCTCTTCGGCCAAAAATACTTTGTGTTTTTATGGCAATGTCATCACAAGGAATTCCTTTTAAAAGAGTGTTGATACGTTGATCCTCTCTATTTTTTAAGCGTTCCTTTGCAATGGTAGCTCTTCGCAAGCTTTTATCATCGTTTACTTGCACCTGGAGCTCACTTTGACTTATTTCTTCAACAATGGTCATTTTTTTACATAATAAATGGGAGCAAAATAAAACAGATGTCCGAATGGTTTCTGCTGTATTTTTATCTTTTAAACCGTTTACAACAATGTGCTTACAAGCCTGTCTTTCAATAGAGGGCTTGATGAGTAATAGAATAGAACAACCTACTTTTCTCGTAATTTTTCTAGCAATAGAACCTACGTAGTATTTTAGTAAATTTTCTTTCTGCAACGCTCCTAAAATAAGTAAATCTACACTTTCAACTGCGGCAGTATTCAAAATAACAGCAACAGGTTTTCCTTGTTGCCAAATTGTTTTTAGTGGGGTATTTAAAGTGTCAGCCTCCGCAATAACTTGGTTTAAATCAGCTTCTTTTTGAGCTGTTTTTTCACCTACGTGTACCCCAATTAACTCCGCATTAAACATGTTGGCTATGCGTATTGCTTCAAATAAATTAGGCTTTAAATTTGGGGAAAATGCAATCCCAATTAATATTTTATGAATCTTTTGCAAGGTTGATATTTAAAGTTTAACTACAGGTACAATATAACAAACTTTATATTAAATAAAAAAACAATTTTTTTTTTTAATGTGATTAAACATCCTTAGTTTTACTAACAAAAAGCAAAAAGAAAGATGTTAGAGTTAGCAGGGATTATCATTTTGGGGATATTAGCACAATGGGTGGCATGGAAATTTAAAATCCCTGCAATTTTACCCTTAATTTTAATTGGCTTACTAGTGGGGCCAATAGCAGCAGCATATTTAAGTGAAGACGGTACAAAGTGGATAGCGCCCATTTGGAACGGTACAAAAGGTTTGTTTCCTGGAGATGGTTTGTATTATTTTGTTTCATTAGCCATTAGTGTTATCCTTTTTGAGGGCGGTTTAACGTTAAAGAGAAGTGAAATTAAGAATGTGGGACCAGTGATTACTAAATTAATAACATTGGGAGCTGCCATTACTTTTTTTGGAGCAGGGATAGTAACGCATTATGTCTTTAATTTAGGTTGGGAAATTTCTTTTCTTTTTGCGGGTTTAATCATTGTTACAGGACCCACCGTGATCACGCCAATTTTAAGAAATATTCCACTTAAAAAAGATGTTTCTACGGTCTTAAAATGGGAAGGAATCTTAATAGACCCTATTGGTGCTTTAGTGGCAGTGCTTGTTTTTGAATTTATTAGTGTAGGGGGTGGCGGTGGCTTTACAAAAACGGCCTTAATGGAATTTGGTAAGATCCTTTTATTTGGAACAAGTTTTGGTTTTACTTTTGCACATGCTTTGGCATATGCGATGAATAAAAAATTAATCCCGCATTATTTATTAAACGTGGTTTCCTTATCTACGGTTTTATTAGTTTTTGTAGCCTCTGAGGTATTTGCACATGAGTCGGGACTTCTAGCGGTAGTCGTGATGGGGATGGTTTTAGGAAATGGTAAATTAAAAAATTTAAAAGAGTTGCTTTATTTTAAAGAGTCTCTTTCTATTTTATTAATCTCTATTTTATTTATTTTATTGTCGGCAAACATTAATATTGAGGATTTGATGCTTTTGTACACTTGGAAGACGCCGGTATTATTCACTATTGTGGTATTTATAATACGGCCCTTAGCTGTATTTGCAAGTGCTTACAAGTCTAAATTGAATTTAAATGAAAAGTTATTTATAAGTTGGGTAGGTCCAAGGGGTATTGTTGCCGCTGGTATCGCTTCTTTATTTGGAAGTAAGCTGTTAAAGCAAGGTGTTGAAGGAGCAGAGTATATTACACCTTTAGTATTTATGATTGTTTTGGGAACAGTATTGTTAAATGCCACTACCGCTAGATTGTTTGCTAAAATGGTGGGTGTTTTTTTAAAAACATCAGATGCTATTTTATTCGTAGGTGCGTCAAATCCTGTACGATTAATTGCAAAATATCTTAAAGAGAAGGGGAAGCGGGTTATTCTAATAGATTCAAACAGTAACTTTATAGAGCAAGCGAATACGGATGGTCTAGAAGCTTTCAAGGTAGATGTTTATGATGAGGATCTTACCGACAATATAGAGTTGAATGATGTTGGCTATTTAATTGCGATCACAGGAAGTGATATGGTTAATAATTATACGGTCAATCGTTTTTCTAAAAATTTTGGGGAACACGGTACCTATAAATTAGCATCTTCTCAAGAGCTTCAAGAGGCTTCGGACACAGAGCGGAAAAACTTTTTCACGCCGAATGACGATTATATTAATTTGAGCGAAGCCTATCGAGAAAATCCACTAATTATGGAGCTTAAAATTGAAACAGCAATTGATTATGAAGCGATTTTAAGTGCATTTTCAAAGGAAGAGAAATCAATTCCTTTATTTATTCAGAAGGGCAAAGAGATTTATTTGATTTCAGAATTTGAGAAGACATCAGAAGTAAAAGAGCACTTGACATTGTCTTATTTAGGTAAAAGTATTGGGGATTCCTACAAATCTAACTCAAAAGCTTGACGTAATTTCTCTAAAAGAGGATTCTTTTCTTTTAGTTTATTATATTTTTCTTGGGGAGTATATGCAAACTTTTTCTCAACAGCTTCATTGAGCTGCACTGCTATTGAAATTCCATAGTTATTTAAGTTTTCTCGAAGGAATTTCATTAATCCGGGTCTTCCTTTTTTGAATTGGTCTTCCATTAACTTATTAGGGACTGTAAATGTGATTTTAAAGTCGCTTCCTAGCGTAGGAATGTCTGTGCCTACAATAGAGGCCATACTCCGTTCTCCTTTCGTATTTAATAACGCTACATATGCTTTCCAGAGTTCTTGTAATTTTTCTTCGGTAAAAGTAGTTTTTGGATGTTGCTCAAAATTTTCTTCTACCACCGTTTTTTTAACTTCCTTTTGCTGATTGAATCCCTTTAAAGAGTACTTGCCAGGTTGCGTGTTTAGTCGGCCTACATTTTTTAGAATGGGTTTTTTAATTGCAGGTTTCTCAACAACTTTTTGAATTTCAGTTTTTGGCACAGTAGCTGTTGGCGTTGCTATCTCCTTAGGTTCGGCGGCAATTATAGTAGTGTTTTTTTTCTTTCTTGGAGAAAGTGCTTGGAAAAAGGTAGCCGGAATTATGTAGTTAGCTGATTTTTTTTTTTCTCCATCAAAAGTGATAGAGGCAATCTGCATGATACTTAATTCCACCAGTAAGCGTTGATTTTTAGAAGCTCGATAGTTTAAATCGCAATCATTTGCTTTTTGTATGGCTTGCAGTAAGAAAGGAATGCTTGCCCTAGTAGCCTGTGTTAAGTACTTCTTTTTAGCGCTGTCACCAACCTCTAATAAATCTAAAGTTGCTTTGTCTTTGGCAACTAAGAGGTCTCTAAAATGACTTGCCAGTCCATTTATAAAGTGATGGCCTTCAAAACCTTTACTCAATACTGTATTAAAAGCATTTAAGACATCCGGTATTTTATTATCCAACAGCAAATCTGTCATCCCAAAATAGGTATCGTAATCTAATACATTTAGGTTTTCCGTAACGGCTTCTCTTGTAAGGTTTTTTCCAGAAAAACTAACAACTCTGTCAAAAATAGACAGGGCATCTCGCATTGCACCATCTGCTTTTTGAGCAATAATATGCAAGGCATCGTCCTCTGCGGTAATATCCTCTTTCTCACTAATTTTTTTGAGATAGTTTTTAGCATCTAAAACTCCAATTCTTTTGAAATCAAAAATTTGACAACGAGATAAAATTGTAGGAATTATTTTATGTTTTTCGGTAGTTGCTAAAATAAAAATTGCGTGCGCTGGTGGTTCTTCCAGCGTTTTTAAAAAGGCATTAAATGCTGCCTGTGACAACATGTGTACCTCATCTATAATGTACACCTTATATTTACCCGTTTGTGGCGGAATTCGAACCTGATCTGTTAAGCTTCTGATATCATCAACAGAATTATTAGAGGCGGCATCCAATTCAAAAATATTAAAAGCAAAATCTTCTTCTTCAGAATTCTCTGCGTCTTGTTGATTGATTTTTTTTGCTAAAATCCTAGCGCACGAAGTTTTACCAACGCCCCGAGGACCTGTAAATAACAAAGCTTGTGCGAGGTGATTATTTTTTATTGCATTTTCTAACGTATTTGTTATGGCCTGTTGCCCAACAACATCCTGAAAATTTTTCGGACGGTACTTACGCGCTGATACTATAAAATGCTCCATTAAAAGGTACGTACTAGTTTGGTTATTTGTTTGATTGCAGGTAAGAAAGGTCTATGAACCTTGCTTCCAAAGTAGTTACAGAACACAAAATGTTCATAAATTACTTTAACAAAAATAGCTATCTGAACCCTTTTAAGCAAAAAGGTTTCTTAACAAAATGCTAAAGTTGTAAACAACTGTAAAAAGATATGTAATTTTGCAGTGTACGCGCCAATCAGGATTTACTAAATCTGTAGTATCAGATTGCAGTGTGTTGCCAAAATACGTTGTTAAAACGTCTTTGATTAATATAAATATGAATAAATACTTTAAAAGATGAAAATTATAAAAGAAGTTTTAGTGGTCGGTTGTTTTGTGATGTTAGCTTCTTGTTTCGGCTTTACGGATAAAAAAGAAAGCAAAAATCTTGTTGATAAGGAAGTATTTGTTCCGCAAAAGGGAACCAAAGTAGCCTATTTTGCAAGTGGTTGCTTTTGGTGTGTAGAGGCTATTTTTGAAAGTGTAATTGGAGTAGAGGAAGCGGTTTCGGGTTATGCTGGAGGAAAAACATTAAATCCAACTTATGCGAAAATAGGGACCGGAAAAACAGGGCATTCAGAAACAGTAGCGGTGTACTACAATCCTAAAAAAGTAAGTTTTGAAACTCTGGTCACTGTTTTCTTTGGTTCTCACGATCCAACAACGGTCAATGGTCAGCATCCAGATTATGGAACACAATATCGTTCCATTGCTTTTTATAAAACCATAAATGAAAAGAAAATTATAATGGAGGCAATTGAAAAACTAAGCGCTACTGTTTATAACAGGAAGATTACAACAGAAGTAACAGCGTTTACAAAGTTTTATAAAGCGGAAGCGTACCACCAGGATTATGAACGAAGAAACCCAAATGAGGGTTATATAAAAGCGATCTCTGTTCCAAGGTTAAATAAGTTTAAAAAGAAGTTTCCAACGCTTTTAAAAAGTGAGAAGCATTAAGGTACTTTTGTAAAAAAAAAACCAAGCGAAAGCTTGGTTTTAGTAGGAGAGGTGCTGCAAATTTTATTTTGCTGTTGCCGCTTTTATAACAGCTTTGTCTGCTATGATCCTTTTGTCCATGTTCGCAATTTCCCATGCGGTATGAAAAATTAGACGGGCTCTATTCTCTAATAAATTATAATTTATTTTGTCTGGTGTGTCAGAAGGCTGGTGGTAGTCTGCATGTGTACCGTTAAAGTAAAAGATAATTGGAACATTGTTTTTAGCAAAATTATAATGATCGGATCTGTAGTAGAATCTATTTGGATCGTTTTCGTCATTATATTTATAGTCCAAGTTTATTTTCGTATACTTTTTGTTTACGGCTTCAGATATCTGGTGTAATTCTGTACTTAACTTATCAGAACCAATTAAATATACAAAATTAGGGTCTGCCTTGTGTCGGTCATCAATTCGACCAACCATGTCTATGTTTAAATTACAAACGGTATTTATTAAAGGGAATAATGGCGCTACATCTGTATAGTATTTGGACCCTAATAATCCTTTTTCTTCACCTGTAACGTGTAAAAATAAAATAGAACGTTTTGGGCCTTTCCCGGCTTTTGTAGCCATTTGAAAAGCTTGAGCAATTTCTAAAATGGCAACGGTACCCGAGCCGTCATCGTCGGCTCCATTATAAATTTTTCCATCTTTAATGCCTTCATGATCTAAATGCGCTGAAATTACTACGATTTCGTCTGGTTTTTCACTTCCTTTGATAAAAGCAACTACATTTTCAGAGTCCTTCAAAGTAGCTCTAGAATTTTTAGTTAACCAATCTCCAGGAACTTCCTGGAAATAGTCATCCCCGCCAAGTGGAGAGCTAATAGCCTCAGAAATATAAAAATCTTTTAAATATGCAACAGCTTTTTTCTGCCCAGGCTCTCCTGTGTTTCTGCCCTCAAATTCGTCTGATGCGTATGTAAATAAGTGCTTTCCTAAATCTTTAGCCGTAATAGAGGTTGCGTATTTTTCAGCGTAATCTACGTTTTCCGCTGCTACCGGAGTATTTTTTGTTGAGCCACAGGCCATAAATACAATCGTGCTTGCAATATAAAGTGTTTTTTTCATCGTTTTAATACATATTTTGTTTAAAATCATTCGTTTTCAAAAGTAACAAAAAGTTCGTCTTATTTTAGGGTTAGGAGCTTTTAATTACAAACTGCTCTAAGGATTTATCAAATTGAAGAAGGGTATCAGGAAAAATAGCATCAAAAGCACTTTGTGAAATTAAGTCTGCTGTAGTGCCAAAGATAAGTTTACGTTCTTTCATTAATATAATTTGGTCCGAAAGTTTCAGTGCTAAATTCATTTCATGAGAGGAAATTATGATGGTTTTATTGGTTTCTTTTACAAGTTTTTGCAACAACGCAAAAATATTAATGGTTTGGTGCATGTCTAAATGGGCCGTTGGCTCATCAAGAATAATTACAGCTGTGTCTTGCGCTAGCGCTCGTGCAATTAAAACGCGTTGCAGTTGACCATCGCTTAATTCATAAAAAAGGGTGTTTTTTAAATGGGTTATTTTTGTTTGTTGCATAGCAACATTTACCTTTTCTATGTCAAGTGGAGCTAAGGTGTCTATCCAATTTGTATATGGCTGTCTTCCCAATGCTATTAATTCAAAAACTGTTAATTGACTCTCAGGTAAGCGCTCTGTTAATACGAGGCTAAGTTTCTTTGATAGGGCGTTTTCTGAATAGCTATTTAAAGATTTTTCTTCAAAGTATACAACACCGGAAATCGGTTTTTGTACTTTAGAAAGTGTTCTAAGAAGGGTGGATTTTCCAATGCCATTTTTTCCGAGTACACTAATCAATTTTCCGCTTTCAATAGCGATGTTTATTTTAGATAAGACAATTTTGTCTCCTTTTTTTTGAGCGTATCCGATTGTGAGGTCTTCGGTTTGTAAAATAATATTTTTTGTATTTTTAATCATCTAGACAAAGAGTTGTTTTTTTCTAATTAAAAGCCAAATAACAACAGGTGCACCAAATAAGGAAGTAATTGCATTTATGGGGAGTGTAAATTCACTGGTAGGTAACTGGGAAATGGTATCACAAATTAACATTACAATAGCTCCTAAAAGAAGTACTGCAGGAATTAATATTTTATGGTTCGCAGTACTGAAAATTATTCTAGCAATGTGTGGAACTGCGAGCCCAATAAATGCGATAGGACCTGCAAAAGCAGTAATGACTCCAGTTAAAATACTTGTAATTAATAAAATAATATTTCGACTTTTCTTGATGTTAACTCCTGAACTTTTCGCATAATTTTCTCCTAGAAGTAAACTGTTTAATGGTTTTACAACCGCTACTGTTGCCAGTATTGCAATACTATAAACCGCTATAAAAATAGATAGTTCATTCCAAGAGAGATTGCCTAAACTTCCAAAACTCCAAAATAAGAATTGTTGAATTTGTGCTGCTGTACTAAAATAAGTTAAAATACTAATTAAAGCTGCAGTTAGGCTGCCAAACATAAGTCCTATTATTAGGATAGACATCGTGTTTTTTACTTTGTTTGCGGCAATAACGACTGCCGATAAAACTAAAAATGCACCAGCACTGGAAGCCATTGGTAAAGACCAATTTGAAATTGAATTGGTCATAAGAAAGCCACTAAAAAGAGAACTTCCTAGAATAAATAAAGCGACTCCAAAGCTCGCGCCAGAAGAAATACCCAGTACAAAAGGTCCCGCTAGTGGATTTCTAAAAAAAGTTTGCATTAGTAATCCAGCAACAGACAAACCTGAGCCTACTAAGATTGCTGTAATCGCTTTTGGTAAACGAAAATTTAAAATGATTGTTTGCCAACTTTCTTTCGTGGCAATTCCGCCAGTTAAGGTGTTTAAGATGTCTTTGAAAGGAATAGATACAGAGCCTAAACTTATGTTTAAAAGGCATAAAAACAAGAGGATTACAAACAATAGTAGAAAGTGTTTTTTAGATGCTTGTTTTAACATGGTATCGTATTCGTTAAAAATAATTTACTTGTAAATGCCGAAATAGAACATCGCAATTTACTTTTTTAAATGAGGATCGGTATTATGAATATGTATCTTTTAAAAAATCAACTAATTTTTTGATTGCAATTCCCCTATGGGAAATCCTGTTTTTTTCCAAGGAACTCATTGTTGCAAAAGATTGCGAGAAGCCTTCTGGTCTGAAGATGGGGTCGTACCCAAACCCTTCAGTTCCTTCCTTTTTAGTTAAAATTTCACCTTTACAAACTCCTTCAAATAAGAATTCTTGTGTTGCGATGTGCAAACAAATTACCGTCCGAAACTGTGCTTTTCTGTTCTGGTGTTTTTGCAGGTCTTTTAGGAGTTTTTGCATGTTATTTTCAGAGCTGTAGGGCTCTCCAGCAAAGCGAGCAGAATAAACTCCAGGCTTTCCATTTAAACTTTCTACCTCTAAGCCTGTGTCGTCAGCAAAACAGTCAAGGCTAAATTTATCTGTAATAAAGGAAGCTTTTAATTTTGAGTTTCCTTCGAGCGTAGTCTCTGTTTCTGCGATCTCTTCAAAACAATTAATATCTTTTAAACCTAATAATTGTATTGATTTTGGTAACATTTCTTGCACTTCCTCAAGTTTGTTGGTATTATTTGTTGCGAAGACTAATTTCATTAAAAACGTTGGATTTTAAACAAATGTACTCCTTTTCATATTATTTTTTAACTATTAGCTAAATGCAACACGAATCGAATATCCATAATTATAGTTTGCTTTTTAAAAAGGCTGTAAGAATCTAAAAATAGTTGGTCTGAAGTGAAAAAGGTAGTTCTGGTAAAGCAACGTATTAAAGCAGCTTCATAAGTCCACGAAAGCATCTAAAAACGTTTTGCTGATTTTTGGTATTGAAATCTTTTGTGAAACTTTGTGTGAAGTAAAATTAACCTGCCAACTTTATTCGTAGAGATTTGAGAGTCCTTAATTATATTTTCCCCAAAAAACAAATAATTACTTTCTCGCCTAAATGAATAATTAGCGCTGACAGGTATATTGTAGATTTTCTTGAAAAGTAAATTTTGATATACTGTTTAACAAATTTAATTAAAAACTAAACATTAAAAAAAATTTATACGCTTAGATTCACCTCACTT
>FUWD013229121.1_pt1 | contig 20118 bp, 6 predicted proteins | sample 1063281 | NCBI WGS metagenome assembly FUWD01 (sample SAMEA79048168, study PRJEB19326) | metagenome | biome: marine | reverse complement strand
CTTGAATACTTTATAGACAATGTTGAAATAAAATCTTTCATTTCGCCCAATCCAAAAACCAAACACGTACAAAGGTCAGAAATTTCTTTCACAGTGACGGAACCTTTCAGTATTGGTTTATTTTTACAGACCATGCAAATACAAGCCGGCAAAGCATCAGACGATGGCAATGTTGAATTTACTCAAGCACCGTATGCCTTAATTGTGGATTTTGTTGGTACAGATGCAAACGGCAAAATCTTTAGAAATAACAATCTACGTAAAGTTATGCCTGTTCAAATGACAAAGGCGGCAATAAGAGCCAGCCAAGCAGGTGCTGTGTATGAATGCACTGCCGCACCTTGGACAGAAACTCCAACAATGGATGTGAATAACCAAATAAACACTGACATCACACTGTCAGGAAAAACTGTTTACGAAATGATGCAGGTAGGCGATGACAGTTTAATGGGACAATTAAATTTTAAAGGTGCAGAACTTGACAAAAAAGCCAAGAAGAAAGAACAACTTGCCACAGTGCCTACAGATGACTTTGTGATATATTTTCCTGAGAACTCTGAAATTGAATACACAGAAGCAGAGAGAAAAATGGTTTTGAAAGATAGGGCCATAGTTTCTGATAATGGTACAGGTGAACGAGGTGATTACGTCTTTAACACTGAAAAAAGAGATATAGTTGTTGAAACACTGCTGGGAAAAAATGTGCGAGCGACCAATGAATACACCGGTACAAGTGGGCAAGGTGTGAGAGTGTTTCAAACAGAGGGTGAAGGATCAAATGCATTTTTTTTAGGCAATGTCATTGGAGCATCAAAAATGGCCATCAATGAAAACAACATGGCTATGATGGGTAAGAAATTTCCTGATTTTGAAGAAAAATATGACAAACGCAAAAAAACATTCACCAGAGATGGCATCACTTTAAATCTTAAAGCAATGACTTTGAGTTTTAAAAAAACACACGTATTACAGACATAATTGAAACGGTGATACTGTTGAGTGAATATGCTAAGAATTTAACAAAAAATCCTGATGAGATGCTAAACAAACAACCAGGCAAGCACCCTTGGTTTAGGGTCAGAACTAAATGTTTTCAACTGCAAGATGCCTTTTTCAAACTTAAAACAAAACACCATCCTAGATTAAATGTTTTCAGCATAGTGCCTTATCAGGTACCTGACACTATATTTGATGACGATTCATCCATGCCATCAGGTTACACTGTGGTTAGACAAAACATTGTAAAAGGTTACAATTATCTTTACACTGGATTGAATAAAGATATATTAGATTTCCAATTGGACTACAATTTTGCTTTTTACAATAGTGCTCCTCAAAATTTGAACAAAAGTTCGTCCACTTCATCTGCTGGAGGAAACAAAAGCATAGAAAAAAGTTCACTAGCAACAAGTCAACAACAAGGAAAATTAACAGAAGCGGCAAACGATAACCCAAGTGGCCTGGCATCTAGAATGATAAAAGCACAAAAAGGAACCAGCGGTGAGGGAACAGAAAATGAAAGTGCAGAATTAAAAATTGCTAGAACCATGAATGATAGAATTATCAATGGTGGAACAACTGATTTGATGCAAATGGATCTACAGATAATCGGAGATCCTTATTTCATACCAGCAACAGGAATGATGAATTCAGATGAACCCATAAGATTTTTTGTGGATCCTAGACCATATGCTCCTACATCTAAAAGTGATAAAAACAACGGCAACGGCAGGGGAGAAATAAATTATCAAGATACTGCTTGTTTTATAGAAATGAATTTCCAGACACCAATTGATTATCAACCAGGTGGGGATAATTTCATTTTCCCTCAAGGTGGTGCATACAAAAACGGAGCAGGACAAACAATCAGATTGGGTGAATTCAGCGGCATATTCCAAGTTCAAACAATCGTGAGCAGTTTCCGACAAGGTAAATTTGAGCAAACATTGAGAATAAACAGACAACACAACATGACATTGGATGCTGTGGAAGGTGCAGGCAACAAGAAATCAATTATAATGGTTACAGATAAAGCACAATTAAAACACCAAAGAAATTAACTAACACAGAAGGATCATCATAATGGCAAAAAATTTAAACACACGAAAATCACACTCAATAGATCCTAAATCAAATCCAGGACCTTTTGAAGCCATTGTGAGAAATGTGTTGGATCCCAAATACAGTGGAGCCATTGAAGTTGAATTGGTCAAAACACTGGATTCAGGCAATGCCACAACCACAGGACAATTCATCACAGCAAAATATCTCAGTCCATTTTATGGCACAACCAATGTGGCAGGACTGAACAAAAACAAAGACGCCAGAGACAGTCAACAGAGTTACGGCATGTGGTTTGTGCCACCTGATGTGGGCAACACAGTGATGGTTGTGTTTATAGAAGGCAACATCAACAGAGCATACTGGATTGGTTGCATTCCACAAGAATTAATGAATGTGATGATCCCAGGCTCAACACCTGCCATGTCAAACACAGACACCACAGATTCCGAACATCAAGAAGATTCTGCAGATGCAGACATCAGAGGCAAAAAAATGCCTGTGGGCGAACACAACAAATTAAAATTTGCAGATAAGCCTGCGGACAAACCTTTACAGATCAAAAAACCAATCAACAGACTGTTCAAAGCAGTGTTGGACAATCAAGGATTGATTTCAGATGAAATCAGAGGACTAACCACATCTAGTGCTAGACGTGAAGTGCCTTCAAGTGTGTTTGGAATAAACACGCCAGGACCCATAGACAAAGTTTTCACACAAAATCAACCCATAGCAACTGCTAGAACAGGTGGAACATCATTTGTGATGGATGATGGTGATGACAAATTTATTAGAAAAACAAAAGCCAAAGATGGTCCAATGGAATACACCAATATTGAAATTGGTGATGATGTGATTGAGGGTGATAAAAATACTCCTCACAATGAACTGTTTAGAATAAGAACAAGAACAGGACATCAACTGTTGTTGCACAATTCAGAAGACCTTGTGTACATTGCCAATGCCAATGGCACAGCATGGATTGAAATGACTGCCAACGGCAAGATAGATTTCTTTGCCCAAGACAGTGTGAGCATTCACTCTCAAACAGATTTTAATTTCAAAGCAGACAGAGATGTGAATGTGGAGGCAGGACGCAGTATAAATCTTAAAGCAAGAAGCAGTATCACAGAAGAATCTCTAGGCAGTCACACAGTGACAGTGGGAACCAATCAAACAATCACAGTTGCTAATTTACAAACTGTGTCGGTGGGAACAACCAATCATTATGCCACAGGAAATATCAATCAAGATACTGGTGGAGTGATAAATCTAAACAACGGCTTTGCTGTTGAAACTCCTCCTACACCTTTGAGTACTCATGAAAATCCAGGTGAAAGTTACGGTAATATCATGAAGAGAGTGCCTCAGCACGAACCATGGAGTCATCATGAAAATTATGATCCACAAGCAGTTTCTACGGCAAAAACAGATAGAACCACAATTGAACAAGTGTCTGTGAAAGAACCAAACAATATTCCTGACACATTTAAAAATGCGAGAACATAGAGGAGATTGATATGTCATTTAGTATTCCATCATCTGTCACAGATAGTTTATCCGGTATGCAGGCATCTGCAGGTGATCTAACCAAAGTGGGAGGAGAAGCCTGTGATGTGATGGGCACACTAGGAGCCAGTGTTGGTGGGGACGCCATAGCCAAAGCCAAAGAAGCAGAACTTCAAATACAAGCCAACATTCCAAAACTCACAGCCAACGCAGGACTGATGCAGACAGCGATTGCTGATTTAGGACCATTGTTAGAACAAGCAGATTCTTTAATTCCAACAGACTTTGGCGGTAATGCAATTACACCTCAGAACTTAGACGATGATCAAAGACAAATCATGTCCAACAATGTTCAAGCCATAAATGATGCCATGAGTTCATTTGGCAGTGTGGGAGAAAATCTTTCTGCCGAGATGGGGTCTGCTGTGACTGACATGGCTTCTTCTGTAGAAGCACTTAAACCTCAACTCAACGTTGCTGTGCAGACAATTTCAGCAGGAGGATGTAAAGGTGTAGAAAATCAACTGTCAGGTATAGCAGAAGGAGTGGCTCCACAACTGGACGCAATTAAAACTCAATTGGAGACAAAAACAATTCCCAGTTTAGAACCACAAGTGAATGCTCTGTTAGATCAAGCCAAAGATACAGCCGCTCAAGCAGGTGAGGCATTTGAAGCCAATCAAGGAGCAATCACAGAAGCCGCAAACTCAATGAAGGCATCAATCACTTCAGCACTGGGAGGATTATAGAATGGCAAGGGGAATAGCAAGAATTGGTGACAGAACAGATGGTACTTGTTATCATCCCAGTCATTTTGTGCCGCTAGCCACAGGAGGCACCATCATCACAGGATCCAGCAAAGTGGTGTGTGATGGCAATAGACTGGCGGCAACACTGGGAGATGAAGTGGAAACAGATTGTGGTCACATCGCTTACATTGTGACTGCTACTTCCAAGGTGTTGATAGGACACAAGGCTCAATTTGTGGCAAGGCTGGGAGATCAGATTGACGATGGCGCTCCCTACAAAGCCAAAATTGTCACGGCAAGCAATAAGACATTTCCACAAGGTTAAATATCATTATGGCACACAAAAAATTATACAAAGAAGTCACAGTTACATCTGCTCAAACAGCCAAGACACCTGCTACACAAAGAATGTACAGAGGGTTGAGTACAGTGAATCCAGACAACACCACATTCAGTTTAAATGATATAGGATTAATCAAACAGGATTTATTGAATCATTTCCATATATCACAAGGTGAGAAACTTGAAAATCCAGAGTTTGGCACAATCATATGGGACATAATACACGATCCTTTAACACCGGATCTAGAAGAAGCAATTAAAGAGGATATCATCAAAATAATCGACACTGATCCCAGAATAACAGCGGACACAGTGATTGTAACACCATTTGAATCGGGGTTACAGATAGAAGTTGAACTAACATACATCAAATATAATGTGTCAGAAAAATTAAGATTGACATTTGACGAAAATAATGGGTTACTGAATTAAGTGCTCTGTTTATGCAAACAAATAAATAATATTATAACAAAGGAAACCAATGTCATCCACAGATAGACAAAACAGATTATTGCTGGCAGAAGACTGGAAAAGAGTATATCAGTCTTACAAAAATGCGGAATTCAAAAGTTACGATTTTGATACCATTCGCAGAACAATGATCCAGTACATCAGACAGAATTATCCAGAAGATTTCAACGATTATATTGAATCATCTGAGTACTTGGCACTGATAGATTTGATTTCATATCTAGGACAAAATTTGGCTTTCAGAACAGACTTGAATGCCAGAGAGAATTTTCTAGAAACAGCAGACAGACGAGATTCGATATTAAGATTAGCAAGATTAATCAGTTACAATCCAACAAGAAATCAATGTGCAAATGGCTTGATGAAAGTTGTAAGTGTCAGCACAACTGAAAATGTTGTGGACAGTAATAATTTAAATTTAAGCGGACAAACAGTCAGTTGGAATGATGCCGGCAACACAAACTGGAATGAACAATTTACAAAAGTGTTAAATGCTTCATTGGCAGAAAATGAAAAATTTGGCAATCCAGTAAAATTAGAAAACATAGATTCAATCCCAACCAGCCAATACAGAATCAATGCCAACAGCACAGAAGTGCCTGTGTATGCTTTTAACAAAACAGCAAATGGACAAAATTTACCATTTGAAGTTGTTTCAACTTCTTTCGACAATGGTTCTATTGTAGAAGAAACACCACTAACAGGAAGAAAATTCAGTGTGCTTCACAGAGATGATGGCAAAGGAAATGCAAGTAACAACACAGGATTTTTTGCACACTTTAGACAAGGTGTACTTGACAATGGTGACTTCACAATCGATGTACCATCAAACAATCAATCAGTTGCAATTGAATCCAGCAATGTAAACAACACAGATGTTTGGTTATATCAATTGGACACTGACACAGGATTAGAAAGTACAGAATGGACAAAAGTTGATGCTGTAACGGGTAACAATGTTATATACAATTCAACAGCAAAAGATTTAAGAAATATTTACACAGTGTTGAGTGACGCAGATGATTCAATCAGTCTTAAATTTGCAGATGGAATATTTGGAAATTTACCGCAAGGTAATTTTAAAGTATACTACAGAAGAAGTAAAAATCAAAATATTAGAATTACTCCTGCTGATATGCAAAACATTCAAGTGGATGTACAGTATGTTTCATCAAACAATCAAATAGAAGTTTTAACATTAACATTTGGATTGCAATACACAATAGATAATGCAACAACATCTGAAACCAACAACTCCATCAGATTAAATGCTCCAGCAACATACTACACACAAAACAGAATGATCACCGGTGAAGATTATCAAATTGCACCACTAGGAACTAATCAAGAAATTATTAAAGTAAAAGCAACAAATAGAACTTCAAGCGGAATATCAAGATATTATGATTTAATAGATGCCACAGGAAAATACAGCAACACAAATGTGTTTGGTGCTGATGGCATAATATACAAAGAAGAAACTGAAAATGTTGACTCGTTTAGTTTTTCAACACAAACAGACATTGAAGGCGTAATTATAAATCAATTAGAACCGTTGTTATCTAAAAATCAAACTAGAAACTACTACATAGAAAAATTTTCTAAAATATTACTAACTGATTTAATTCCAGTTTGGCAACAAGTTACAACTGCTACAAATGAATCCACAGGTAAATTATTAGATGCTGTGAACGTCTTAGATTATCAAGTTGGCACATACACAGCAAGTCAGTTGAAATATATCGAACCAGGTGCTATGATTAAATTTATTGCACCAACAGGCAAGCATTTTATGGAAGACAATTCATTAATGAGTGGAGCCGCAGATCATCCAGGATCAAAAGAATACATTTGGACATCAGTTGTTAGTGTGTACAATGATGGCACAACCAATACCACAGCAGGAGCAGGAGCAATTAAATTCAACGATGTTATTCCTACAGGTGCTATTGTTAGTGAAATATTACCTAAATTTGCAAAACAATTTTCTGATGATGTTAAAACAGTTATTATTGACCAGGCTTTTGCTTATAACAATTTTGGAATACGTTATGACGTACAAACAAGAAAATGGATGGTTGTTGATGAAAACAATTTAAATGTGTATGGAGATTTCAGCATTGGTAAAACAGGCGATGAATCAAATCAGCAACTAGATTCAAGTTGGTTAATCAAATGTATCAACAACGGTGCTACTTACACAATCTCGTACAGAGGTTTAAGATATGTGTTTGAAAGCAAAAAAGAAGTAAGATTCTTTTATGACAGTGCTGATAGAAATTTCAATGCCAAAACAGGAACAACACTTCAAGACAAAGTGAGTGTGATGTCAGTGAATACAAAACCAGACAGTAACAATGCGTTCAACAACGATATCAATTTTGCTGTGTCTACTGAGTACAGATCTTTAAGCGGATATGTAGACAGTGCTAAAATAGAACTTACTCAATTTGATTCTGATCAAGATGGCATCGTGGACAATCCAAATGCTTTTGATCTTGTGGTTGATCCTGCTACTAATCCAACTACAAAATATGTTTTCCAAAAATTAATAAATGATAGCGATGGAACACAACAGTATCAATACGTTAGTGCAGGCACAGAAAACATTTATGTTAGACAAACATCGGTGGGTACTATTGGAGATTATCCAAACAATTCAATTGTGTACTTGATAGACAGCAACAGTTTTAAACAGGTTAACACAACAACCAACACCACTGCAACTGTAACAAATTATGTTGCACACATTGGAAGAGACGGTGTTAAGTTTCAATACGTTCACACAGTGGACGGTAACACAAGATTAGATCCCAGTTCATCTAACATAATGGATATGTATATTTTAACAAGAACATATGATATCAATTTTAGATTATGGTTAGCAGGAGCAACAGCAACTAAACCACTATTACCCAGCAGTGATTCGTTGTACACAAACTTTAATACACCGTTAGCAAAAATTAAATCAATCAGTGACACAATTGTGTATCATCCGGTAAAATACAAAATATTATTTGGATCACAATCCGACACAAGTTTACAAGCAACATTTAAAATTGTTAAAAATTCCAGTCAAGTTACTAATGATAGTGATATTAAAAGTCGAGTTATCACAGCAATAAATCAATTCTTTGCTTTAGAAAATTGGGAATTTGGTGATACATTTTATTTCTCAGAATTAAGCACATATGTGATGAACGAATTAGCACCAGACATAGCAACATTTGTTATTGTGCCTAAAGAAGGTTCAAAAGCATTTGGAAGTCTGTTTGAAATTAAATCAGAAAATGATGAAATTTTTATTAGTGGCGCAAAAGTTTCTGATGTTGAAATAATAGATGCTGTAACAGCCTCTAAACTTAAAGCAGACGGAAACATCGCAACAAGTTCATCAACAGTTAGCACATTAAGTGGAACATTACCTACCAGCTCAGGAGGCTCTAGTGGGGGAAGTGGATATTAATGGCATACGACAACAATCAAAAAGACTTCAGTTTGCCTGCAGGCAAGGATGACGGTAAAAGAGAATCTTCAGAATTTTTACCTAAGTATTTTAGAACTCCAGTCAACAACAAATTTTTACACAGCACAGTTGACCAACTAATATCTCAAGGAACATTAGAAAAATTAAATGCTTACTATGGACGTAAGATTACAGATGCCTACAAAGCATCTGATTTGTATGTGCCTGAAGTAACTGCTGATAGAGAAAATTACAAATTTGAACCCAGCATAGTGCAACAAGACGATTTAGGTAATGTAAACTTTTATTCAGACTACATAGACTTTGTTAATCAAATACAAAATTTAAATGGTGATGTTTCTGATCACAGTGTTCTTAATGCTCAAGAATATTATGCTTGGTCACCAAGAATCGATTGGGACAAATTTGTAAATTACAGAGAATATTTTTGGATGCCTTATGGTGCATCCACAGTTACAATATCGGGACAACAGCGAAATGTTATTAGCACATACTCAGTAACAAAGTCTGATCAATCAGACAACTATGCTTACATCTTTACGCCCAATGGGCTTACAGCAAACCCAACACTAAAATTATACAAAGGTCAAACATACAAGTTTGATATTGATGCAGAAGGATTGCCTTTTGTTATAAGAACACAAAGAATACTAGATGCTTCGTACAATGTTACTGATGGTATCGATGTGCAAAGTGTTGAAAAAGGAATTATAACTTTTGAAGTGAAAGAATCTGCACCAGAAAAACTATATTACGGAAGTGATAACGATATTAATGCTTGGGGATTGATCCAAATACACGACATTGAAGAAAATTCAACAATAGATATTGCTAATGAAGTATTAGGCAAAAAAAATTACACCACTGCTGATGGAGTAGCATTATCAAATGGTATGAAAATAAATTTTGCTGGCACAGTTACACCTGTGGAATATGCTGAAAAAGATTATTTTGTTGAAGGTGTGGGTGACGCAATTCAATTGATAAATGCACAAGAACTAGAAGTAAAGAGTGCTTTCACTGATGTAACACCAATTCCATTTGATTCAAAAAACTTTGACACTGTGGGATTTGGAACAGCCACATCGTATGCTGTTGATAAAGATTACATTGTTATAAACAGAGCATCTCCAGACAGAAATCCTTGGAGTAGATCCAATAGATGGATTCATAAATCTGTTATAGAAGAAAGTGCCAAAGCAAACGGACAAATTGCAAACATTGATCAAGCCACAAGAGCACGAAGACCTATCATTGAATTTGAAGCAGGCATCAAACTATATGATTTTGGTTTTAAAAAGAAAGAAAATATTGATCTTATAGACACAGTTACAACAGATGTAATGAGTGATGTTGAAGGATCTCAAGGTTTTTTCATTGACGGCATTGCATTAACAAATGGAATGAAGGTGTTGTTTACTGCTGATCCAGATCCTCTTGTTAAAGACAGAATATTTGAAGTTAAATTTATTAAGTTTACTGAAGGAACCACAGTTACGACTCAAATCAGTTTGGTTGAAAGTGCAAATGCTTCTCCATCACAAGGAGAAACTATTTTGGCCACTGACGGAAATGCGAATCAAGGAAAATGGTTTTATTACAATGGAACAACATGGAAATCAGCACAAGTAAAAAATAAAGTTAATCAAACTCCTTTGTTTGATTTGTTTGATAGCAATGGCGTAAGTTTCACTGACAGTATTGTGTATCCTAACAGTTCGTTTATGGGTAACAAAATATTCACTTATGTTGAAGGTACAGGCACAGTGGATACTGAATTAGGATTTGCATTAACTTATTCAAATGTAGAAAACATTGGAGATATTGTTTTTGATTTTGATTTATTAAACAAAAATTACACATATCAATCACAAAATATCAACGGAACTTTAACTTCTGAAACAGCATTTTTGAAAAAATACAATGCTAGTGGCAACTTTACAACAGTAAATGGTTGGACCAAAGCACCCACTGACAGTTTTCAAAAAGTTAATAGACAGTATGTTGCATCTAACAATCAGAAAAATGATTTTGCCATTGACGTTTACAAAAAGAGTGGCGATTTAAATGATCTAAACCTGAATGTATTTGTTAATAATGTTAAAAAAATTGAAAATACTGACTGGTCAATTTTAAGAATCAATAATGAAGCATATGTTAATTTCACTACTGATTTAACAGTTAATGATATAGTTGTAATTAGAACAAGCAGTGCAACACCTAAAAACAGTAATGGTCATTATGAATTTCCAACAAACTTACAATCCAACCCACTCAATGCAAAAACAACAAAATTCACAGTTGGGCAAGTAACTGATCATGTTAAATCGATTACTAATGAATTAAAAGACATTCAAGGTGTAACTCCGGGATTTAGCAATTTAAGAGACTTCCCAAATGCAACACAATACGGTAGAAAATTTTTACAACACAGTGGACCAATGGTGTTGGCTTCGTACTTGTTAAACAACAAAGATGTAAACTTAATTTCAGCAATCACTAGAAGTCAAAACGATTACTTTAAATTCAAAAGATCATTTATTAGTGCTATGGACGATTTAGGATTTGACGGAACTCCTAGTCAAGTGGTTGATAAAATTTTAATTAAACTCAACAGAGACAATAATAATTCATTACCGTATTTCCAAACAGACATGCTGGGTATTGGTGCATTCAAAACCACTAGACACACAGTTTTAGATATAGATAATAAATTTTTTGCACTGTCTAATGACTTTAATTTAACAGCATTATCAACTAAAGCAGTGTACGTGTATCACAACGATACACAGTTAGTGCATGGTGTTGATTATGTATTTGTTGACGGATTTGTTCAAGTTACGAAAACAGTTGCACTAGATGATATCATTGTGGTTAACGAGTTTGAAACAACTAACGGATCACACATTCCAGCAACACCAACCAAATTAGGACTATATCCAAAATACACTCCTAAAATTTATTCAGACACAACAGCAATTACTCCAGTGAACGTTATTCAAGGGCATGACGGAAGTATCATAGTTGCATTCAATGACTTTAGAGATGATGCTATATTGGAAATGGAGAGAAGAATTTTTAACAATATTAAAACAACATACGATGATGAATTGTTTGGTATTAAATCTTTTGTGCCAAGAGCATACAGCACAAATAAATTTACATTTGAATCAATTAATAAAACATTATTGGGCGATTTCAATGACTGGTTAACATTTACAGGCAACGAAGATTATACAGCAAACACTTATCACACACAAGAAAACAGTTTGACTTGGAATTACGGCAATATGGTTTCTCCTCAAAATGAAAACTTGTTAGGATTCTGGAGAGGTGTGTACACTCATGCTTACGACACCGACAGACCAAATATTGCTCCATGGGAAATGCTTGGATATTCTCAAGAACCTACATGGTGGGAAACTGTTTATGGTCCAGCACCGTACACAAAAGACAATTTAATTTTGTGGCAAGATTTAGAGAAAGGTATTGTAAGAGAACCTAATAAAAAAATTGTAATCAAAAACAAATACAAAAGACCCGGTTTAACAAACAATATCCCAGTGGACAGCGAAGGCAACATCAGAAGTCCGTATGATAGTGCATATGCTAGAGGACAAGTATTACAACTTACCAAAGACAAATTTAAGTTTGGTGATTATTCTCCTATAGAAAACACATGGAGAAGAAGTGTGCATTATCCGTTTGCACTTTTAAAAAGTTATATTTTACATCAACCAAACAAAGCAATAGGTATAGGATTAGACACAAATAAAATTACTAGAAATGCTAGTGGACAGATTGTGTACAATTCATCAACTGCTATAAGACCTACAGATATTATCTGGCCGAGCAGTGTTGATGACAGCACAGTAACATTGACTGCTGGATTATTAAACTATGTTTATGAAATAGTTGAAAATTCTCAAACAACAAACTATGCAGATTACAAAAAACAGTTTGCTGGATTACAAACACAAATAGGCTTTAAAGTAAGAGGATACAGCAACAAAGACAAATTTAAACTGTTATTAGACAGTAAAACTCCGTTAAATTCAACAACACTATTTGTACCAGAAGAAAACTATCAACTGATTTACAATGTGTCTACACCAGTAGAAATTTTGACCTACAGTGGATTAATTATTGAAAAGTTAGCAAGTGGCTTCAGTTTAAAAGGATATGATAAAAATGATCCTTACATTAGATACCATTCTCCATTTGAACAAACTAGTGATCCAGTAATAACAGTGGGAGGAATTAGTTCTTCATTTGTTAATTGGAGTGAAAACAAAAGATATGACAGTGGGTCTTATGTAAAATATGCAGACAATTTTTATGCTACTGATGAAACACATATTTCAACTGCAAACTTTGATGATTCAAAGTTTATCAAGTTAGTAGAATTACCATCTGAAGGCGGTGCATCTGCTGTTTTAAGAAAAACTTTTTTAACAGATACAGTTCAGTCTGTTGCATACGGAACAGTGTTTGATGATATTCAAACAGTTGTTGATGTGATACTGGGATATGAATCATATCTTAAAGCCAAAGGTTTTGAATTTGATCAATATGATCCAACAACACAATTGGTTGCTAACTGGCAATTAAGTGCTAAAGAATTTTTATTTTGGACAACACAAAACTGGGACGAAGGTGCAGTAATCAGTTTAAGTCCTGCCAGCAAAAAAATAGTTGTTACATCACAATATGCTACAACTGATAATGTTATAGAAAATTACTACTCTTATGGTGTGTTAAAAGAAGATGGTAATAAACTGGATAGAGTAAATTTACGAATTGTTAGGAAATCAAACACGTTTGAATTGTTCACAAAGAACACAATAAATGGAATATACTTTGCTAAAGTTCCACTTGTACAAAAAGAACATGTATGTTTAATAGATAACACAACATCATTTAACGATTTAATTTATGATCCAGCAAGTGGGTACAAGCAGGATAGAATTAAAATGTTAGGATATGTTACAGAATGGGATGGTAGTTTAAACATTCCAGGATTTGTGTTTGATGAAGCAAAAGTTGTACTTTGGGAACCTTACACCGATTACTCAATGAGTGATGTGGTAAAACATAAACAATTCTATTACACAGCAAACACAAAATTAAAAGGAACAACAGAATTTAATGATAACAATTGGCGTAAATTAGACAACAAACCAGAAAGCAGTTTGTTATCAAACCTTGATTATCAAACAAATCAATTTGCTGATTTCTATGATTTAGACACAGATAACTTTGATAGACAACAACAAAAACTTGCTCAACATTTAATTGGTTATCAACCTAGAGAATACCTAAGTAATATTATTAACGATGAAGTCAGCCAATATAAATTTTATCAAGGATATATTAAAGAAAAAGGAACAGCGAATGCTCTTACCAAATTGTTTGATGCACTAGCAAGTGCCGACAAAGAAAGTTTAGAATTTTTTGAAGAGTGGGCAATCCGTAAAGGACAATACGGAGCAGTGGACACCTTTGACGAAGTAGAATACAGTCTAGATGAAACTCAAGTTAGATTAAATCCTCAACCTATTTTACTAACAAATGATCAACCAGCAACAGCAACTGATTTGGTTTACAGAATACAATCGGGACAGACTTATCTAGCACCTAAAGATTATCAACACACACCATTTCCTGTGAAGTATGACAAAAACACATTTATCAAAACTGCAGGTCCTGTAAATCCGATAGATATTTCATTAACACTGGCACAGTATGATGACTTATTAACTTCAACAAGTGTAGCAACTCTAGATGAAGGACAGTATGTGTGGATTGGTAACAACAAAGGTATTTGGAGTGTTTTAAGATACAGCAACACAGATCAACAAATTGTGTCGATTATCAAAGACGGAAGTGTTATTTCAGTAAACACATTGAATAATCCAGACATAGCAGTTGGTGAAATATTTGTAGTAAATGCTAATGGTACAGATTATGTTTTCAAATCTACGTTTGTAGGAATAACATCAATTCAATGTGAAGACGTGGAAGGATTTGCTTCAATTGAATCTGCTGTAGGCTTTATTAAACGATTCACTGAATCAAGATTAAATTCTATAAATGACGTCAACACAAGAATAAATGATCAAGGTCTTAAAGATAATGAAAAATTTTGGATTAACGAATCAGATGACGGTAAATGGAAAATTGTTAACAATAAATTTGTGTTTAAAAAACACAATGAATTAAGTTCCACAAGCATATCAGGAGATCAAAGTTTTGGCACAGTGATAGCCGCAAACAAACAAAACTCAACAGTATTGGTCAGTCAACCATCAGATGAAGATGGAAAAATTTATGTATTCACAAGAGGTTCTGAGAGCGGATCATTAATATTAGTACAAATTATTGAAGCACCAACAACTGATCCATTGTTAACAAATATCGATCTGTTTGGACCAGACAGTAGTTTTGGTAAAGCAGTTGACATTTCTCCAGATGGAAATTTTGTAGTAATAGGTGCACCTGATGCCAGTAATTTAAAAACTGAGTACAAAGGAGTGTACAGTACAAGTTCTAATTACAATGTTGGAAACATAGTTCAGTACAAACAACAACTTTGGAGAGCAACCAATCAAGTGGAAGGTGCAATAGCACAGGATTTATTCTCAACATTTGATTCATCTGCTTTTTACAAAGAGAACGTGGGATTCCAAACAACAAGTTTATTGATAGGCGACAGTGTATTCCTAAATCAAACAACAGATCATATACTGGTAAGAGCATCCACAGAACAGTACACAGCAACTAAAATAGGTGACAGACTGATATTAGATTATGTTGATTTCAGTAGTGATTATCCAATAGACAGAAACAATTATGCTAAAGTGGCGAATCAACCTTTTAATGGAGTTGACTCTCCAACAATTAAAAACAATATTTTCAGCGGTGCTGATATGCCTATTCAAGAAAAGATTGACGAAATTTTAGAAGTATCAAACACATTAACAGATCCTGTTGTAGGAAATTTATTAAACACAGACACAGCACAAGGTACTGTGGTGTATGTGAGAAAAGTTGCCGCAAAATCTATAATATATCTTAAAGATGTGAGTGGTGTATTTGCTGAAAGCGGAAGTTTAACTTTGGATATATTGCCTATAGGAGTGTATTCAAGAGTGAATTCAGAAGACTACGATTACCTTGGTGGTTGGTGGAAAATAAACATAGGTGCTAATGTAACCACAAATGCAGGATCAGATGTTACAACCAACATTGTAATTCAAGACATAAAAGTATTAAATGAAGTTAGAGACACTAATAGATTTTTCAGTTCAATGGAACAACCTATTGCTCCAACGACACCTCAAGCACCATTGGTAAAAGCACAATTTGGAATTGGAACATATTATCAAGAGTATTACATTGACGCAGGATCAAACACATGGGTCACTAATCCAAGTCCTCAAGCAATTTTAAGCAATAAATGGTTTGTAAGAACAGGTTACGACATAGCTCATGACAGCACATTAAATTCCAGCAATTCAACCAACTACGTAAGTGTTTGGTTTAATAATGTTGATTCAGGCGCTTTTGATTTTGCCGGATTGAATATTGACAGTGACGACACAAATGGACTTAAAGAAGTAGTAGACATATGGGAAGGTTATGTTGATGTAGATTCACAGCCAGACAACAATGCAAATTATTATTTCCCATCAGCAGGAGTGCATCAAATATATGATCCTAACACTCAAGCACAGGCAGATGTTACGTTTGTTCAGTTTATAGGATTAGAAAAAATAAGAATTTACTTTAATAATTCAAACAACAAACAGTTCAGTTTAGGATCTAATGCCAGTGCACCATCAACTATCACTAGAATAGGCGGAGGTGTAAACAGAACTATAGGATCTATTGAACAAACAGTTCAATCAGGAAATGCAGACGGAGACATTTTAGTTTTCCAACATACATCATCTATTACAGCATCTGGAAATCCTGACTTCTACACAGTTAACGATATGGAGTACTGGATATGGGACGAATTTGAAAATGTACCAGGAATCAATCAAAGTGCTAACATACCAGGAAGCCAAAACAGAGATTGGGTCCAAACATACAATATTCCAATTGGGGAAGGTGTTCAGAGTGTTTACACCAATCAAGGTGCATTTTTAATTTACAAAAAGAACACAAAAGGTCTGTTCGAATACAATTCAGCATACACTGTGCCTGACACTCAAAGTGGTTTAAGGTTAGGAAGTAAAATTCAATTACGTGATGTTGGAAATGTTACAACAGCATTTATTGGTGCTGAAGGTAATGGAACTTCTAGTTTACCAGGAAAAATTTATTTTGTAGATTACAGTGCTACAAAAAATTGGCGTCTGGGTGTTGATCAATATTATATGGGCGTGTTTGATGATCAAACTGATTACCTAAAAGATGAATTAGTTGTGTTTAGCAATCAGTTATACAAAGCAAAAACAAACATCAGTGCAAATTCTTGGCAATTAAGTTTATGGGATTTACAAGATACACACACAGACTTTTTAGGATATGTACCTAATGACAGTGGTATTGAATTACAAGGTGATTCAACTCTAAATCAAAACAACTTGATTAAATTTGCAAACACATTTGACGTTGATACAAATGGTATTAACATTGTGTTAACCAACAAGTACAGCGATGATGGTCAAAATGTTGTTGTGTACAGACAAAGCGACGGACACTATTCATACAAACAAACAATAACACCTGCAGATGATTCTGCTCCAATAATTGACTTTGGTTCAGATATAAGCATATCAGGAGACGGTGAGTTGATCGCTGTTGGAAGTCCGTTGAAAGATGTTGTTGACATAGACATGGGATCAGTATATGTTTACAAAAAAGTTAACAACGATTCTGGACAGTACACATTAAATCAAACACTAGTAAGTCCAAGCAAAGAAACTTCGGAACAATTTGGAAATACTCTGTCGTTTAGTGGAGATGTACTAGCAGTAACGTCATTAAAAGGCGATCAACAATTATCGACACTTATTGATAATGGACAAACAGTATTTGATGGTACAATGACCAAATTTGTTGAAATACAATCAGATGTGGGTTCAATTCATCTGTATCAAAAATTTGAAAACACATTACTATATGGTGAAAAATTCACTTACATCAACGACACTTTAGAACAATTTGGAACGAACTTGTTGGTCAACAACAATCACGTTTATGTTGGACTGCCTAAACTACAATTAGCCAACAGTCAAATGGGCACATTGGTAGACTTTAGAAAATCACCTACGGAATTCAATTGGACTAGTATACATCAAAGCAGTGAAGGGATCGATCAACCAGACTTATCAAAAATACAAGGAGTTTTCCTTTACAGTAAATCGACAAACAAATTATTAACAACATTAGATTACGTTGATCCAATATTTGGAAAAATTCCTGGACCAGCAGAATCTGAAATTTCATACAAAACAAATTATGACCCGGCTGTGTACAACAGTTCTACAGCAGTAGGAACAATGGATACAACCAATCACTGGGATGATACTCAGGTAGGAAAATTATGGTGGAACATCAGCAAAGCAACATATTATTATCCATATCAAAGCAACATAATTTTTAATAATTCATATTGGAATAAATTATTTGTAGGTGCTAGTATTGATGTACACGAATGGATCAATTCACCTTACACTCCTACACAATATAATACTATTAGTCAATCTAATGAAGGAAGTGCATTAGGCATTACAGGAACAGTTGAAAATACAACAGACTTTGTAATTAAAAAAGTTTATGATAAAATTGCTGGAGTGTTATCTAATAGATATTTTTATTGGGTTAAGAGCAAAACAACAACACCAGAAATAGAAACAAGAACATTAAGCGCCAATGCTGTTGAAAACTTAATTAAAGATCCAAGAGCTCAAGGTTACAAATATGTAACAGTGTTTGGCAAAAATAAATTTGCTCTTGTAAACTGTGATTCATTTATTCAAGGTAATGACACAATTATTAGTTTCAGATTGAACACGATTGCTAGTAAAAATAATGTTCATAAAGAATATGCTTTACTAACACAAGGTTCTGCTACAAGTATACTGCCTAAAGACATAGAAACAGTGTGGTTTGACAGTTTAATTGGATATGATTCAAAATCTAATCCTGTACCAGACCCTAATTTAAGTGACAAATTAAAATATGGTACATTACAAACTCCAAGACAGAGTTGGTTTGCTAATAAACAAGAAGCACTTAAACAAACAATTGAAAGAGTTAATACTTCTTTAAAAACAAAACTGGTTGTTGATGAAATTGACATCAGTAATTTAATAAAATCAGATCCAGCACCAACTATTAACACAGGAGTATTTGACACAACTGTTGACACTGAAAATGAATTAAATTTTGTAGGAGTAGGATCAGTTAAACCTGCATCATTAAACATCACAGTTACAAACGGAAAAATTTCTAATGTTGTAATAACAGATGCTGGTAAAGGTTACAAATCAATACCAACGTACAAAATAAAAAGCATTACAGGTGAAGGTGCTGTGATAGGTTTAACAATCGATGTTAATGGATCGATCAACAGTGCTAAAATTTTACAAGCAGGTAGTAATTACAAAGAAGATGCAACAATAAAAGTAAGAACATTTAGTGCGTTAGTCACTGCTGACAGTACAGTAGATGGAAAATGGGCAATATATGATTACAACAGTGGCGATGGTTGGCAGAAAACAAAAATACAAGCATTCAATGTAAATCTGTATTGGAGTTATGCTGATTGGTATGAAACAGATTACAGTCAAATTACTGCTATTGATCATTTGATATCACAAAGTTATGAAATAAATGCATTAGATGACAGTATAGGACAAATTATAAAAATTGAAACTATTGGATCTGGTGGTTGGTTACTGTTGAAAAAAATTGATGACCAAATAGATGTTGATTACACGGTGAACTATCAAACAGTGGGAAGACAAAATGGAACAATTCAATTTTCGGATAACTTGTATGCGTACAGTGGCAACATAGGTTTTGATTCAAACAGTTTCGATGTTCAACTGTATGACAGACAACCAATCGAGGAAACACGTGTAATATTAGAGACAATCAGAGACAAAATATTTGTAGAAGAATTAGCAATAGAGTATAATAAAATGTACTTTGCTGGTATTCAGTATGCTTTATCAGAAAACAAATTGAATGATTTTGTGTTTAAAACAAGTTTTATTAAGGCTCAACACAATGTTGGACAATTAGAACAGAAAATTACATTTAAAAATGATAATCTATCAAATTACGAAGATTATGTACAAGAAATTAAACCATATAAATCTAAGATTAGAGAATATGTCAGTTCGTATGAGAAAACAGAACTAACAAACTCTGTAATAACTGATTTTGATTATGCACCAAAATATATCAATGGTGTAATAACTCCATCTAAGGTCACAATCAACAACGATCAGTTGGTGGGTGCAGACAACATCACTACAT
>FUWD013231700.1_pt1 | contig 20149 bp, 16 predicted proteins | sample 1063281 | NCBI WGS metagenome assembly FUWD01 (sample SAMEA79048168, study PRJEB19326) | metagenome | biome: marine | reverse complement strand
TGCTGACCGATGATGATCGACTCAGAAGACTAATCTCAACCCAGCGTGGTTTTTCGATAATCTTTGTCTTGGCAACAGTCGCCGCACTGGCCTCCGTGGTTGCGGCAACTGCTCAAAACTCATGGTGGTTTGGATTCGCCATCGCACTCCCGCTGAGTTTCGCCTCACTGTTCATTCAACGAGCTGCGGCCAATCAAGCCGCAAAGCTGGCTGGCAACATTCACAGAACTAGACAGCGAGTCCGAGCTAGTGCATCCAAAAGCCAGACAAAAATAGCCAAGGACCGGCAGTGGAGTCCTAACCCCCTGCCCGCGCCAATGCCCGATCTCAAGAGGGGCGAGCTCGTCCAGCCTCTGGCGGAAGTCATCGAAATTTCTGCACCAAAAAAATCGTTGGCTTCAAAAGAAATAGACGAGATTCTGGCTCGCCGTCGGGCAATTTAGCCAAAGACCTCTAAGCTTTCAATCGTCCATCCCAACCAAAACGGAGACCAACATGAGCCTGCTTGACTCAATCAAAAATCTTTTCACACGCACCGGCAAGGCTGCTTCCAGCTCCGCTGCAACCGTCGCACACGAAGTTCGTGACGCCGCCAAGGAAGTCCCCGCAGAGGCGTTGGCCTTGGTTGAAAAAGTCGCCACAAGGGTCGCAAAGACCGCCGCAACCGCTAAGAAGCCAGTAGCCAAGAAGCCAGTTGCGAAGACTACTGCAGCGAAGAAGCCAGTAGCCAAGACCACTGCAGTTAAGACAAAGACTACTGCAGCGCAAGAAGCCGGCAGCCAAGAAGCCGGCAGCTAAAAAATAGTTAACTAACTACGTATGAAGCCGACTGTTTCAAGGTCGGGTGTGTGAACTTGAATCCTGATTCGGTGAGTTTCTCAGCACTCATTTTTTGAGAGCAAAGTAGTAATTCTTTAGCAGCTACACCTATGACAAGGTTCATTGCCCAGGCCGGAACCTTTAGAAAAGTCGGCCTGCGGAGTTCTTTGCCAAGAGCTGTAACAAGCTGTTTGCAGGTGGCCGGTTCCGGGGCAGTGAGATTGAATGCCCCAGTTGCTTCCTCGTTGTCTATCAAATGAATAATTGCCCTAGCTTCGTCCTCGAGGCTAATCCATGCCCACCATTGGCTGCCTCGCCCAATCGAAAAGCCAACACCAGCACGAATAAATGGTAATAGGCGACCGAGGGCACCTAGCTTTTTGCTCATGACTAAGTCGTTCTGGCAAGTACGACGCGGGTGTTGGCTTTGAGGCTTCGCCTTCCAAGAGGGGCCAAGTCGGCAAGAATCCTCTCCCGACTGATCTTCTGTCAGTAGCTCATCTCCGCGATCGCCATAGATCCCTGAGGCAGAACCGCTTACTAAAACTTTTGGTTGGTTCTTTGCGTTGTTTATTGCGTTCACCAACGTTTTCGTTGAGTCAATCCTTGATGAGATGAGCAATTTCATGTATTTCTTTGTCCATGGAATGCGTCCAGTCGTGGCTCCGCCCATGTTTACGACCGCGTCAATGGATTCCATCAAACTCGGGTCAAGTGCTTCTAGGTCAGGCTTCCAGCTAACTTCGTTGCTCGCTTTGGCTTCGCGTCGAACCAGCACAACTGGCTCGTGCCCGAGAGCCAACAGCTGCCTAGAAAGCTCAGTTCCAACTAGTCCCGATGCTCCTGAAATCAATACCCGCATTCAAAACCTTTCGCCACTGGAAAGATTACCTACAATTGGCGAAGACTGTTTATTCCAACGGTCGGGAAAACAGAAGGTCATGAACGTAGATATTTGGGTTTGGTTAATTACAATCGGCGCATTCTCAGCCGTGATCCTGGGCGACCTGGTTTACCAGGTGCGAAATCCCCATGAGCCCGGCTTCCGGGAATCCGCAATCCAAAGCGCCATCTATATTTCACTGGCTTTGTTGTTCACTCTGGTCATCGGCCTTGTATGGCCAGGTCAGTATGCCGGTGAATACCTTGGCGGCTTTATTACCGAAAAGGCACTGTCGGTGGACAACCTATTTGTCTTTTTGGTTATCTTCACCCAGTTCAAGGTGCCGAGAAAACTTCAGTCTGAGGCCCTCCTAATAGGCATCGTCATAGCCCTTGTGCTCAGGGGTATTTTTATTGCCGCAGGTGCTGCGTTCATCGAGAACTTCAGCTGGGCTTTTTACGCCTTCGGTGCGTTCCTGCTACTGACGGCTATAAAGCTAATCAAGGACACTGCCAAGGGCCTAAAGCCAGACGGAGAAATCGATGACTTCGAAGACGGGCGACTAATTCGTTTTATTCAACGGCGTTTTCGTTCAACCAGCCAGTACCACGGGACAAAGTTGGTGATTATAGAAAACGGCAAACGGGTAATTACGCCACTGCTGCTAGTCATGGTTGCGATTGGATTTACCGATTTACTCTTCGCGCTCGATAGTATTCCGGCGGTTTACGGTCTAACCAATGAGCCCTACATAGTTTTTGTGGCAAACGCTTTCGCCCTGTTGGGCCTGAGGCAGCTTTATTTCTTGCTAAGCGGCCTAATGCAGCGACTCCGATATCTTGGCTTTGGACTGAGTTTGATTTTGGCTTGGATCGGCATCAAGCTCGTAATTCACGCCCTTCACAAAAATGAAGTCCCGTTCATTAATGGCGGAGAGGCCATCAAAGTCATTCCGGAAATCTCCACTGGCTTGTCACTGATGGTGATTTTGATAACACTGATTGTCACCACTGCCTGGTCACTTCTTGCAACCAGGGCAAAAGGTGAAAAAGACAACTAGATCCAGAACGGAAAAATCATTTGCATTCGCCAGACAAAATGTGGGACCGGCAGCGCCATCCAGATGGACAAGAAGTAAAGAGCAAAGAGCACAACGGCCACCATGAGAACTACCAACGCCCCTGACCTGCCCCTCAGCCTCCAAGCCACGCCCTTTCGCCAATAAGCGTGCATGCCAAAAGCTAGAGCAAGCACTAAATAAGGTGCGTAAGCAACGGCGTAGAACTGAAAAGTAGTGCGTTCAAGGTAGAACACCCAGGGCAACCAACCGGCCAAAAAGCCAATGACCAGTGCGAAGCTACCCGCATCAAACTTCCGAATGTTTCTAAGGCCTAACCAAATAATTGCCAACAACCCGCCCAGCCAAATTACAAGATTAGGGATCGCGGTCAGTGCAACGGTGCAATCAGTGAGCACCCCGCAGGCACTGGAGGCCTCGTAGCGCTCGAAAAACAGGGCGGTTGGCCTGAGGCTAAAAAGCCAGTCGAAAGCGTTTGCCTGATAGGGGTGGGGGCTTGTGAGCCCAGTGTGGAAGGCGTAGGCGTTGAGGTGATAATCCCAAAGAGACTCGTACCAACTTGGCTTAGCGTTTCTACCCCATCCATCGCTCCCGGTAATCCAACCAAGCCAGCTGAGCAGGTAAATTCCGAAGGCTGGAACCAAAAGCACAAACGCATTTAGTGCCCCTTGGCCAATTGCCAGAACACGCGTCATGCCTAGCCGACCCCGAAGGTTCAGATCTACAATAAATGTGTAAATACCAAACGCTGCCAAGAAATACAAACCCGACCACTTGACTCCGATGGCTAGCCCAAGTGCGATACCTGCCAATAACAGCCATCCGCGTATGACTAGTCCGTTTGATCGAGAATGTCGGAGCCTGCGCTCCCAGGCTTCTTGGTCTCGGATCACAAGGTAAAAAGCCAGCAGAGCGAAAAACGCAAGAATCCCATCGAGGATTGCGGTGCGCGAAAGAGTTATTGATAGACCCTCTAGGGCCATCATTAGCCCAGCGACAGCCGCAAAGAAGTTTGATCCAATCAACCTTCGGGCAATCAGGATTACCAGCGGAATCATCAGTGTACCCAGCAGGGCTGTCGCGAAGCGCCAGCCGAAAGCTGAGTCGGCACCGAATAACTGCATGCCAAGCCAGATCATCCACTTGCCAAATGGCGGGTGCACTACATAAGCGGCAGTGTCCAGAAAGCCAGAGAGATTGCCCATTTCAAAGTCGACATTGGCATCGGCTGGCCAATTACGCTCAGAACCGAATAGGCCAAGGGTATAAGCGTCTTTCACGTAATAGGTCTCGTCAAATATCAGAAGCCTTGGGTGAGCAAGGTTTCCGAATCGAATTATCAGGCCCACAAGAGTTATTACAAGCGTGGAGACCAGCCCAAACCGGGGATTGCCTGCGAGCTTGGTCGAAACGCGAATTGCTGCTGATATCACGCTTAGATGCTAGTTTGCTTAGCGTGTTGATACTCGCGGCCACTCCAATCGGAAATCTTTCCGATGCGTCCAAGCGCTTGGAGAAAACTCTTACTGAAGCCAGTTTTATTGCAGCCGAGGACACCAGAGAGTTAAAGCGACTGTGTCGAGGTCTGGGCATCACCCTAAACGCCAAGCTCTTCAGCCTGCACGAACACAATGAACGCGATCGCATTGATGAGCTCGTCGAGCTAGCCCAAGACGAAACAGTTGTCTTGGTAAGCGATGCAGGCATGCCAACAATTTCCGACCCGGGTTTCTTGCTGGTTAGGGCCTGCGCGGATGCAGGCGTGGAAATCCAAATTGTTCCGGGACCATCGGCCGTCGTTTCGGCGCTCGCGGTTTCAGGTTTACCGACCGACCGGTTTAGCTTCGAGGGCTTTTTGCCCAGAAAATCCGGCGAGCGAGTTCGAGTCTTTGAGTCGCTGATAACCGAGAAGCGAACCATGGTGTTTTTTGAAGCTCCCCACCGCATTCTTGAGAGCCTCAAGGATGCACGCAAAGTATTCGGTGTCGATCGCTTAGCCAGTGTTTCGCGAGAACTTACGAAGAAATTTGAGGAAACAAAGCGCGGAAGCCTTCAAGATCTTGTCGAGTGGGCAGAAAAAATTCCAAAAGGTGAGATGGTTTTGGTTGTTTCAGGAGCTGGTGAAGAACAGCTTGATTATGAGCAATTGGGCCACAAAGCGTTGTTATTGGCTGAGACAGGGATGGGTCTAAAACAGGCCAGCACCGAACTGGCTGATAAATTTGGCGCCTCGAAGACTGCTATCTATCAGCACGCACTGCAAGCTAAAGCCTAAGATATCTCAAGTGTCCAAGTCCTTTTACGTAACTACGCCGATCTTCTACGTCAACGACGCCCCGCACATCGGCCATGCCTACACCGAGGTGGCCTCCGATGTTCTAGCCAGGTGGCATCGTCAGCGCGGGGAAGATACCTTTTTGCTGACTGGAACCGATGAGCACGGTGAAAAGGTTTTGCGAACGGCCCTTGGAAACCAAACGGATCCGAAGAGCTGGACCGACAAGCTGGTAACCGAATCTTGGCTTCCTCTTCTTGAGACCATCGATATTGATAATCAAGATTTCATTCGAACAACCGAGCCAAGGCACGAGGTCGCGGTTCAGAAGTTCTTACAAAAGCTTTACGACGACGGTTACATCTACCAGGGCTCGTTTGAGGGAAATTACTGCGTTGGCTGTGAAGAGTACAAAAACGATGGTGATCTCATTGACGGAATCGACGCATTCGTTGGGCAGAGAGTTTGCGCGATCCATTCGAAGCCGGTGGAGCAGCTCAACGAAACAAATTACTTTTTCAAACTAAGCCAGTTTCAAGAAAAACTTTTGAATCACTACGAGCAAAACCCAACTTTTATTCAGCCAGCATCTGCCAAAAACGAGGTTGTTTCATTTGTGAAATCAGGCCTCAGCGACCTTTCAATTTCTAGGTCCAAGGAGCGATTCGACTGGGGTATTGATATTCCTTGGGACTCCGAACACATCACCTATGTCTGGTTTGACGCACTCTTGAACTACATCACCGCAATTGGCTATGGCAGTGACGAAGAAAAGCTCAAGTCGCTTTGGCCAGCCGATGTTCAGGTCGTAGGTAAGGACATCCTGCGCTTTCACGCCGTGATTTGGCCGGCGATGCTCATGGCGGCAGGGCTAGAACCACCACGTCAAGTTTTTGGTCACGGCTGGTTACTAGTTGGTGGCGAAAAGATGTCCAAGTCCAAATTGACTGGAATCTCTCCAAATCAGATAACCGATATTTTCGGCTCCGATGCTTTTAGGTATTACTTCATGAAGGCAATTGGTTTCGGCTCTGACGGTTCGTTCAGCTGGGAGGATCTCTCCGCAAGATATCACTCTGAATTGGCAAATGGCTTTGGCAACTTAGCCTCCAGAACTGTGGCAATGGTAAATCGCTACTTTGACGGCGTCATTCCTGCGCCTGGAGAATTTACCGATGCCGACAAACATGTGTCGAACATCGCCGCAACCGCGACTCGTGAAGCCGATCTTGCAATTGCACAGATTGCACCCCACGAGGCAATAGCAAAAATTTGGACACTTGTCGATGAGCTCAATATCTACATCACGACTCAAGAACCTTGGGTCCTGGCCAAGGATTCGGCAAATAAAGAGCGTCTCTCGACTGTGCTTTACACGGCAGTTGAAGGACTTCGTTGTCTGGCCGTGTTGCTTTTCCCTGTTATGCCCAAATCCACCAGCAGGCTCTGGGATTCGGTTGGCAGCTCCCTAGGCGAGCTTGCGGATCAGCCGCTGTCATCCTGCGAAACCTGGGGCTTATTGCAGCCCGGAGTTAAGTTGGGTGAATTGGAAGCCCTCTTCCCAAGGGTAGAAGAGAGCGCATGAGCGAGTTTGCGAGAACTCGCAACAGCTATGACGGCGGCGAGAAATCGAAGCGTCTTTACCCACCGCTACCTGAACCGCTGGAAGTCGGCACCTACGATAACCACACGCACTTAGAAATAGCCGATGGCGATGAGCCGCTGAGTGTGGCTCAGCACATTGAGATGATGCGGCAAGTCAACATGTTAGGAGCTGTCCAGGTTGGAGTGACTGTGGAAAGCTCAAAGTACTCCGCGGAAATCGCAGCTCGGGAGCCGATGCTACTTGCTGCGGTCGCAATTCACCCCAACGAGGCACCGCTTTACGGGTCACTCAAGGAGCTTGACGATGCAATTTTGGAAATTGCCGACTTAGCAAAACTTCCGAGAGTAAGAGCCGTTGGAGAAACAGGGCTTGATTATTTCCGCACTCAGGGTGACGACGCTTTATGGATGCAGCAGCACTCGTTCGAGCAGCACATTGCAATTGCCAAGGAATTCGATTTAGCGCTTCAGATTCATGACCGCGATGCTCACACTGATGTTGTTGCAACCTTGCTACGAGTCGGCGCACCAGAGCGAACTGTTTTTCACTGCTACTCCGGGGATTCTGAGCTGGCCCAAATCTGCAAAGATAACGGCTGGTTCTTGTCTTTTGCAGGCAACGTGACTTTCAAAAAGAACCAACACCTCCGAGACTCACTTCTGGCGGTTGATCCCGGTCAGCTTCTCATAGAGACCGATGCGCCATTTTTAACCCCCGAGCCCCTTCGCGGAAGACCGAATGCGCCCTATCTGGTCCCGCACACACTCAGATTTATCGCTGCACTTATGAAGTGGAGTGACAATGACCTTGCCCTTCAGCTGAATAGGAATACCGAGAATGTCTATGGTTCTTGGTCGGAAGGGTTGAACTAGTGCTCGGGGCTAAGGAGATTCGCCAGTTAGCCGGGATGCTAGAGATCAAACCAACAAAAAAACTTGGACAAAACTTTGTGATTGATCCAAACACGATTAATCGAATAGTTGCAGCAGCCGGTCTGGTTCCTAGCGACATCGTGGTGGAAATTGGGCCCGGTTTAGGCTCCCTCACCTTGGGACTATTGGAAAAGGTTGAAAGTGTGTTAGCGGTCGAGATCGACCCGAAGCTTGCCAAGCAACTACCTCTGACAATTGCCAAGCATGCGCCTAAAAAAACCGTGGAGCTAGTGATTGCCGATGCACTTCAGATTCGGGAATTACCGAAAGCTCCAACGGCGTTAGTAGCGAACCTTCCCTACAATATTTCTGTTCCGGTGCTGCTTCATTTTCTAGCCACGTTCCCGAGCCTGGAAAAAGGTCTGGTGATGGTTCAGGCCGAGGTTGCTCATCGGTTAGCAGCTACTCCCGGAACGAAGGACTACGGATCCCCGAGCCTCAAGATGTCGTGGTACGGGCCGTCAAGGCTAGCGGGGAACATCGGCAGAAATGTCTTTTGGCCAGCGCCCAATGTTGATTCAGCCTTGGTGTATTTCGAGCACACTGTGACTAGGACGGTAGACAGAAAAGCCGTCTTTGCGGTCATTGATGCTGCTTTTGGCCAACGAAGAAAAACCCTGAGGCAGTCTCTATCCAGCTGGGCGGGATCTCCAACTGCCGCCGAAGAGGCACTTATCAGAGCCGGCATAGACCCGAAGTTCAGAGGCGAGCAGTTGCTTATTGATCAGTTCATTTCTATCGCGGAGGCCAAATGATCAGCGCGGTAGCACCGGCCAAAATTAATCTGGCTTTTCTTTCGGGCCCAGTTCGTCCGGATGGCTACCATAACGTAATCAGCATCTACCAAGCCCTTGACCTTTTTGAAAAGGTCAGCGTCGAAAGTGCTAATACTTGGGAGGTAGAACTAATTGGAGCTGATCTTGCTGAAGCTGAGCGCGTCCCAGTAGATAGCTCAAACCTCGTTATTAAAGCCGCGCTTGAGTTGGCCAAGCATGTTGGAATTGAAAAGCCTCAGCCGATGCGGTTTGTCATTGAAAAGCACGTGCCTCCAGCCGCCGGAATGGCTGGGGGGTCGGCGGATGCCGCCGCCAGCCTCGTTGCACTAAACCGAGCATGGGGTCTTGATTTGAGTTCAGCCGAGCTCACTAAGATAGCCGCCAAAATCGGAGCGGATGTTCCATTCGCACTTCTTGGGGGAACAGCACTCGGTCTCGATACTGGCATAGAGTTGAGTCCTCTTCCGCCTTTGGGTCTGCAGTTTGTCCTGCTAATCTTCAGCACACCAGGGCTGTCGACTGTCGACGTTTTCAAGGAGTTCGATCGACTTTGTCCGGACGGAAATCTAACTAAGACACCTGATCAAGTGATGTCCCAATATGAGTCAGGCCTAGGCACGATTCTCGGCGATAACTCTCTTGAAGTGGCGGCCTATTCACTTAGACCAGATTTGTTTGGTATGGCTCAAATGATTCCAGGAAAAAAAGCTTTCGTGTCTGGTTCTGGTCCAACTCTGTTTATGCTGTCCAAGGACTCTCAAGAAGTCGCTTCTTGGCACAGGGCATTTGTTGCCAGTGGATTTAGTGCGATGGTCTGTAAAACATCTAACGGCAGTGCGGAGCTTGTGAACTAATGGCACACCTAATGGGCGCCGAAGTCATTACCCATGAGTTTCCAACTAAGGAAGTTTTTTCCGGGGTAACGGTCGGCATAAACGATGGCGATCGAATAGGCATTGTTGGGCGTAACGGTGACGGAAAATCCACGCTTGTGAAAATTCTCACCAAGCAGTTTGCTCCCGATTCTGGGCGTGTGACATGGCGGGGCGGTTTGCGGATTGGCTTTCTAACCCAGGTAGATGTCATTGATGACGAAATTTCCATTGCCGAAGCGGTAGTGGGTGACAGGCCAGAGTTTGAATGGGCATCAGACCCAAAGATTAGGGACGTACTGTCGGGTCTAGTGGCAGATCTAGATTGGCACCAAAAGGTCGGCACGCTATCTGGCGGCCAGCGCCGAAGGGTCGCTTTGGCTGCTCTCTTGGCAGGCGAGTACGACGTTGTTTTTCTTGACGAGCCAACAAACCACCTCGATGTGGATGGAGTGGCTTGGCTTGCAAATCATCTTCAAACCCGCTGGCCGAAAAATGTTGGTGGCTTGGCTGTTATCACTCACGACCGGTGGTTTTTGGACGCGGTATGCAACCTGACCTGGGAGGTCTACGGAGGCCGCATTGAGCCATTCGAAGGCGGCTACGCGGCTTACGTGCAGCAGCGAGCTGAAAGATTCAGACAGGCCGATGCGATTGAGTCCAGAAGGCAAAATCTGCTTCGGAAAGAACTTGCCTGGCTTGGCCGTGGCGCCCCTGCCAGAACCGCCAAACCAAAGTTCAGAATTGATGCGGCACTTGCGCTTATTGGCAACGAGCCCCCGCCGAGAAACAGCGTTGAGCTAGCAAAACTTGCAACCACTCGCCTTGGCAAGGACGTACTGGACATGGAAGACGTGGGCTACAGTACCCCGGATGGCTTGGTGATCGTTGATGACTTCACGCTTCGCCTTGGGCCAGGTGATCGAATTGGCCTGGTCGGGGCAAACGGCGCGGGCAAAACGACTCTTATGAGGCTGATTACCGGCGAGTTGAAACCCGAAACCGGCCGCATAAAAATCGGAAAGACTGTCAAATTTGCAAAACTATCGCAGGATGTTCATGAGCTAAATAAGCACTCGGATGAGCGAATTTTTGACCTAATTCGCCGTGAAAAGACGACATTCATGGTCGGCAAAAAAGAGGTTGGCACCGGGCAGCTCCTCGAGCAGCTGGGTTTCGACCAGCAACAACTGCAAACCCCGATCAAAGACCTTTCGGGTGGACAACGAAGAAGGTTGCAATTGCTAAGGCTGCTTTTCAGCGAGCCAAATGTCTTGATCTTGGACGAGCCAACAAACGATTTAGACACAGATATGCTCGCGGCCATGGAGGATGTTCTAGACAGCTGGCCGGGCACGTTGATTGTGGTTAGCCATGACAGGTACTTGCTCGAGCGCACAACCGACAATCAGTACGCGATGCTCGGAGACGGCAAGCTTCGGCATCTAACTCGAGGTGTCGAGCAGTATTTAGAGCTGAGAAAAAGTGTTGGAGTGGAATCTAAATCAACGGGGGCTGCGTCTGCGACTCCGCGAGTTACTGGAGCAGAAAAGCGCAATCTCGAAAAAGAACTAGCGCGTCTAGAGCGTGCAATTGCGAAGTCTCGCCTTGAGCTAGATGAGCTAAATAAAACCCTTGGCGACCACGATCCAGCCGATTACGAGGGTCTAGTGCCTCTTGGGTCTAGGCAAAAAGAACTCGAAACTAAAATTGTAAAATCTGAAGAGCTTTGGTTGGATGTGGCTCAAAAACTGCAACTGAGCTGAACTTCTGGCAGACTTAGGCCCGAGACTTAGGTCTCATTCCGCCCTAGTGTAACGGCAGCACGGCGCTCTTTGGAGGCGTCCGGTCTAGGTTCGAATCCTAGGGGCGGAGCTATCGGAGTTGAGGAGGACCTAAGTGCAGTTAGCAGTTGTTGTGCTCGCGGCTGGTGAGGGCACCAGGATGCACTCCAGCTTGCCCAAGGTTCTCCATCCAATCGCCGGGTTACCGTTAATCGGACACGTGCTCTCAACCGCCTTTGCTTTATCGGCTGATTATGTCGTGACTGTTCTGGGTCATCAAAAAGACCTTGTGGCGGGTTATGTCACTGAGCATTTTCCTTCGACCATCGTGACTGAACAGGGTCTTACCCCAGGAACCGGCGCCGCGGTTGAGGCGGGGCTTGCCGCTCTTCCTGAAGGCTTCAAGGGTGAGGTATTGGTTTTGTCCGGCGATGTGCCGCTGCTGGATGTAACGAGCATCTCCGAATTGGTGGACATGCACCGCAGCTCCTCAAACGCTGCCACGCTGATAAGCACGATTCTGGATGACCCGAACGGCTACGGTCGAGTTCTGCGCTCGAAAGAAAGCCTCATAGCAATCGTCGAGCAAAAAGATGCAAGCGAGTCGGATTTGCTGGTGAACGAAGTGAACGCTGGCGTTTATGTTTTTGATCGCGAACATTTGGATACGGCTCTTTTGAGCGTGACCACAAAAAATTCTCAGGCTGAAAAATATTTGACCGACGTGGTCTCAATCATGCTCGAGCAAGGGCAATCTGCCTCGGCACATCCGATAACCGACCATTGGTTGGTTGCCGGCATCAATGATCGTCAGCAGCTGTCTCAGGTTGCCGCTGAGCTGAACTCAAGAATTGTCAAGGCCTGGCAGCTAGCCGGAGTAACGGTGATGGAGCCGGCCACAACGTGGATAGACGTGACCTGTCAGCTTGCCAAAGACTCCACATTGCTACCCAGTACACGATTGCATGGGCTTACTCAAGTGGGAACTTCGGCGACTATCGGACCTGACACAACAATCACTGACAGCTTGATTGGCCAGGGCGTAACTATTTCCAGATCGCAGGTTTCTTCAGCTGAGATTTTAGACAACGTAACAGTGGGGCCATTTGCATTTATCCGACCGGGAACCGTCTTAGGAGCCGATGGAAAAATCGGCGCATTCGTCGAGGTCAAGAATTCGGTTATTGGGCCAGGTGCCAAGGTCCCTCACCTGAGTTACGTGGGTGATGCCTCAATAGGCGAGGGGACAAACATTGGTGCAGGAACCATTTTCGCCAACTACGACGGAGTCGCAAAGCACCGCACAACAATCGGTTCTTTTGCCAAAACCGGCAGCGGCAACACCTTTGTTGCGCCCGTGACTATTGGGGACGGCGCATACACGGCCGCAGGTTCGACTATTCGTCGGAACGTCGAGTCTGGAGCGTTAGCATTGAACCCAGTGGCACAGAAAAATCTTTCCGGTTGGGTGTTGGCCAATCGACCGGGTTCAAAATCAGCGGAAGCAATAAATCTAGATACGGAGTAAAAAATGGCAATCGAAAAAGCCGCCAGAAAGCAATTAGTAATTGCATCGGGTAGAGCCCATCAGGCTCTGGCTCAGGAGGTTGCCGACATTTTAGAAACAGAACTAGTTCCCGTGACTGCCTACGACTTTGCCAACGGTGAAACCTTTGTTCGTTACGAAAGAAGCGTTCGCGGTGTTGATGCTTTCATAATTCAAGCCCACCCCGCACCTATCAATCACTGGCTCATGGAGCAGTTGCTGATGGTTGATGCCATGAAGCGTGCGTCGGCTAAGCGCATAACGGTAGTCGCACCCTTTTTCCCGTACGCTCGCCAGGACAAGAAGCACAAGGGTCGCGAGCCCATTTCCGCAAGACTGGTTACTGATCTATTCGCAACAGCTGGCGCGGATCGCCTAATGTCGGTCGACTTGCACGCTCCGCAAATTCAAGGTTTCTTCGATGGTCCGGTGGATCACCTTTGGGCTCTACCGCTCCTTGCTGACCACATCGCCGAAACTTTCGGCACCGATAACCTGACGATAGTCTCACCAGACTCCGGTCGCGTGAGAGTGGCTGACATCTGGGCAGATCGACTCGGCACCCCCCTTGCAATTGTCCACAAACGTCGTGACCCAGACAAGCCAAATCAAGTCGAGGTCAACGAAATTGTTGGAGATGTTGAGGGTCGTGATTGTCTTTTGGTCGACGACATGATTGACACCGGAGGCACCATTCTCGCAGCCGCCAAGGCTCTGAAAGCAAAGGGTGCGGCGCGCGTTATAGTCGCTGCTACGCACGCAGTTTTCTCAACACCGGCCGTCGAGCGCCTAAGCGACGAAGCAATTGACTCAGTCGTTGTCACTAACACTCTTCCGGTGACGCCGGACAAGGAATTCAAGACCCTAACCGTGTTGTCTATTGCTCCGCTGATTGCCAAGGCAATAGCTGCAGTTTTCTATGATGATTCCGTTAACTCACTGTTTCCTGGCCACTCCTAAAATTAGTTTGTGACATCACGCCTAACGACTTTTGATGCGGTCAGCATTGGGGTCGCCTCCATGCTCGGCGCTGGTGTTTTCGTTGTTTTTGGTCCGGTTGCTGACCTGACCGGAAGCCTGATGCCCTTGGCTATTTTGTTGGCGGGTTTTGTCGCGTACCTCAACGCTGGCTCCATCTCACAGCTTGCAGCTAAAGTCCCGAAAAGCGGCGGAGCTTATTCCTACGCTCGTCACTACCTGAATCCAACCTGGGGATTCCTTGCTGGTGCTAGCTTCCTGGTGGGCAAAATTGCCTCCAGCGCCGCCATCGCACTCGTTGTTGCTGAATATGTGTCGGCTGAAACCTCAATCCTGTTTGCTCTTTGCGCCGTTTTGCTCCTGACGCTTATAAATATTGCTGGAATAAACCGCACTGCTCTTGGATCAAAAGTCCTAGCCGGCATCACCCTGTTATTTTTCGCTGTCCTGATAACAGCGGCGTCATTTGCGCCCGCAGCAAGTCAGGCTATGCCGGCGGGTTCGATTCTAAATATCCCGAGTGCAGCAGCGATAGTGTTTTTTGCCTTCGCCGGATATGCCAGGGTTGCAACCTTGGCCAACGAAGTCACAAACTCGGCTAAATCGGTTCCTAGGGCCATAGCGTGGTCACTTGGAATAGTTGGGGTTGTTTATCTCGCTCTCGGATTCCTGTTACCGAGAAAGCTCGGCAGGAATTTGGAGGGGTCACTGACTCCTATAGCCGATTTAGCGGCTGTCGCTCTTCCGAATCTGAACTCTAGTTTTGTTGCCACCTTTGCCGCATTGGCTGGACTCGGGTCATTGCTTGCTTTGTTGGCGGGGATGACAAGAACGTCAGCTGCAATGGCTGATGATGGCGAGCTAACAAGGGTTTTTCGCATTCGCCTAAAAAATGGAGTCCCGATTGTGGCGGAGGTTGTTATCGCTCTGTTTGTCGGAATATTGATACTTTCCGGAAGTGTCGTTCTCACCATCGGCCTGTCCTCTTTTGCCGTGCTCAGCTACTACGCGATAGCCAATTTGGCCGCTTTCAGGCAACCGAAGGCTGAGAGCGGAAGGCCGAAGTGGCTAAACCTTATCGGGCTTGCCAGCTGCTTGCTTCTGGCCCTGAGCGTGCCAGTGCAGGGACTGATAGTGGGGATAGCTGTTCTGGCCTTGTTGCTATTTCTAAGGTGGGGCTTGGTAAAGCTTCGCTAACTCGGCTAAGCTTTCCAGAAGTTCAGCGGCGAGGGGTACAACAAAGTATCCGTAATCGACGGGGTCCCTTTCCTCGCCCGTAATTTGAAGAGGAAACGATGTCTGAAGTGAAGCTAGTTGCGGAGTCCCGCGAATCATTCGGTAAAGGCGCAGCGCGCAAGCTTCGTGCCGCCGGCCGCACCCCAGCCGTTATTTATGGTCACGGCCATGACACCCGCCACATTCACCTACCTGCGCACGAGGTAGCTCTTGCCCTGCGTATTAAGAATGCGCTGTTGGAGCTGACCATTGCAGGCAAGTCCGAGCTGGTTTTGGTGAAGAGCGCTTCAAAGGATCCTTTCACTCAGGTCATCGAGCACGTCGACCTAGTAGAGGTCAAAAAAGGCGAGAAGGTTCACGTTGAGATTCCAGTGCACATTGTTGGCGAGCCAATGAGCGGTACTGTCCTAGAGCTCGAGCACAAGACTGTGAAGGTAGAGGCTGAGGCAACTCACATTCCTTCGTTCATCGAGCTTCATATTTCCAAAGATAACCTCGCAGGTCACCACTACTTGGTAAGCGACTTAATCGTGCCGGATGGCGTGATTATGGAGCTTGAGAGCAATGAGCTAGTGGCATCCGTAATTGAGACTAGGGCCGGAGCTGCTGATGAAGAATCTGATACAGAAGCTAAAGCTGAAGGCGAGGCCACTGAGGCCGCAGCCGAAGACGCAGCAGGCGACGCAGCAGGCGACGCAGCAGAGTAGTTCTTGGTTGATAGTTGGACTCGGGAATCCCGGGTCCGACTATAAATCCAACCGTCACAACGTCGGTCAGCAGACTCTCGATGTCATGGCATCCAGGCTTGGGGTTGTATTCAAGAGCCACAAGTCCGTAGCTTCAGTTGCCCTAGCCAAAACCGCGACTGGCGGTAGCCTGCTGCTTGTAAAAAGCTCCGGATTCATGAACCTGTCCGGGGCCCCAGTTGCCGCCGTTGCAAAATTTTATTCGGTACCAACCGAAAAAATAATTGTCATTCACGATGAACTGGATCTTGAGTTCGGTGACATCCGTAAGAAATTTGACGGCGGTCATGCTGGCCACAATGGCTTGAGGGATATCAGCTCCAAATGTGGTGCTGGTTATCACAGGGTTCGATTTGGCATCGGACGACCACCAGGATCTATGCCAGTAGTCAGTTTCGTATTGCAGGATTTCTCAACCACTCAGAAAAAAGAGCTTCCTGTGTTGCTCGAGCTGGCAGCAGATCGGGTTTTCGAGATTTTGCAACCAGATTCCAAATAGACTTATGCCCGTGACCCTGGGCCCTTTACTGCAAGCCGCGGCTTTGTCACGCTCTCTGGCTCAGATTTCCGAGTCAAAAACCAACCTTTTTTACTCACCGTCTAAGTCCAATTTTTTGGCCTTGGCGGCTTTAGTGCAGTCTTCGAGTAAGCCAATCGCAATCATTACTTCAAGTTCCAGGCAGGCTCAAGAGATAGCCAGCGCACTTGCACAGCTGGTTGATAAAATAGAAGTTATTGACTTTCCATCGTGGGAGACTTTGCCTCACGAGCGCCTCTCTCCTTCTGCAGAGACCGTCGGAAAGAGGCTCCAAGCTCTTCACCGGATGAATCAGTTCTCGAGCACGAACCCCAAGCACAAAGTTGTTGTGATGGTCTCTATAAGGGCTGCCCTGCAGCCGGTGATCGGTGGTTTGGAAGATCACCCACCATTTGAGATGACACGAGGTAAGGACTACCTGCTTCCAGAATTGGCTTTGAAGCTAATTGAGATTGCCTATGAGCGCGTAGACATGGTGACAAGACGCGGAGAATTTGCAATCAGGGGCGGAATTTTGGATGTTTTTCCGACCACTGCGGAGCACGCTGTTCGCCTTGAATTTTTTGGGGACGAGCTTGAAGATATTCGGGAGTTTCAGGTGGCCGATCAGCGGTCAATAGCGACATCTTTGTCGAATATCGAGCTGTATCCGGCCAGAGAGATGTTGATCACTCCAGCTGTTGCCTCTAGGGCCAGGGAGATGGCTTCGGAATTTCCAGGACTCAGCGAGATGCTTACGAAAATTTCGGAGGGCATACCGGCCGCGGGCATGGAGTCCCTGGCCCCAGTCCTGGCAAAAAAGCTGGGACCACTGACGCAATACTTACCAACAGCGACATTCGTCTTGCTGGATCCGGAGTTGATTGGTTCGAGAGCCAAGGCTTTGGCCGACACCAACGAAGAGTTTTTGCACGCTGCTTGGGACACGGCAATTGCCGGTGGTAGCGCCCCGATTGACTTATCGACGGGCGGCTTCCTTGAGCTAACAGTGTTGTTAGATTCCATTCGTGACACTAACCGGCTGGTTGAAATCAACTCTTTGCCGCAGGACCACTTTATTGACCTTGGCCTAAGGGAGATCCCGACTTTTCAAGCCGGAGGGGCTGTCACCGATTGGATTATTGACCAGTTAGCGCAGTCGCAGAAACTTGTGATCACCGCCAAGGGGCATGGCACGGCGGAGCGGATAGTGGAAGTTCTTTCAGCTCTTTCTGTTCCAGTGTCGCTAAGCGAAATCGTAAGAGAGCCTGCCAGTGGTTCGGTGATGGTTGTGGTGGCAGATTTGCCTCACGGATTCTTCGTTGCCGATCAGAACCTCATGGTCCTTACCGAGACAGAGTTCTTCGGTGTCGCATCGAGTTACCAGTCTCCAAATTCACGCAAGCTTGCCAAGCGTCGCGGTCCTCAGGTTGACCCTTTGACCCTGAAGCAGGGCGATTACGTAGTTCACGAAATACATGGCATTGGTAGGTTCAAGGAGCTGGTGCAGCGCGATAATCGCTCTCAGGTCAGGGAATACCTAGTTATCGAATACGCGTCTCCAAAACGTGGCTATCCGCAAGATACTCTGTTCGTGCCGACGGACCAGTTGGATTTTCTATCTCGATATGCTGGCGGCGAAGCCCCGGTGTTATCGAAGATGGGTGGCACCGATTGGGCAAGGGCCAAGGGTAATGCTAGAAAAGCTGTTCGAAAGATAGCTATAGACCTGGTGAAGCTCTATTCAGCGCGCATGAAATCCAAGGGCTATGCATTTGGGCCAGATACCGAGTGGCAACGTGAACTAGAAGAGGCGTTCCCGTTTCAAGAAACTCCTGACCAGCTCACCACAATTAACGAGGTCAAAAGGGACATGGAGAAAGACATCCCAATGGATCGTCTTTTGGCCGGTGATGTCGGTTACGGCAAAACTGAAGTGGCGATTCGGGCCGCCTTCAAGGCAATTCAAGACGGCAAGCAAGTCGCCATGCTCGTGCCCACCACGCTGCTGGTCCGTCAACACATGCAAACTTTCAATGAGCGCTATGGCGGGTTTCCGGTAAACATCCGCGCTCTTTCTAGATTCCAAAGTGCCAAGGAAATACAGGTCACTCTTGCTGAGACAGCGTCCGGCGCAGCAGACCTCATTATTGGAACCCACCGACTCTTGTCTAGCGGGGTCGAGTTCCGAAACCTGGGACTAATAATCATCGATGAGGAGCAACGCTTCGGGGTCGAACACAAGGAAAAGCTCAAGGAACTCAAGCACAATGTCGATGTCCTGGCAATGAGCGCAACTCCAATTCCAAGAACCCTCGAGATGGCCGTAACGGGAATCAGAGAGATGTCCACTCTGGCTACTGCTCCAGAGGAGCGGCATCCAATCCTGACCTTCGTTGGTGGATATTCAGAGCAACAAGTTGCAGCTGCGATCAGAAGAGAGATGATCCGTGAGGGTCAAGTTTTCTTTGTGCACAATCGCGTCGCAACCATCGAAAAGGTCGCCGCGGACATCCGCAAACTAGTCCCAGAGGCCAGGGTCGCAATGGCTCACGGCAAAATGCCTGAAGCGGCACTCGAGCAAGTGGTTATTGATTTTTGGGAAGGTAAATACGACGTGCTGGTTTCAACAACAATTATTGAAACCGGGATTGACATCCCAAATGCCAACACCTTAATTGTTGATCGAGCGGAGAATTTTGGCTTGAGTCAGCTGCATCAAATTAGAGGTCGAGTTGGTCGCTCCAAGGAGCGCGCCTACGCGTATTTCTTCTACGATCCGTCTAAAACCTTGAGTGAAACTGCCCACGATCGACTTGCAACAATCGCAACTAATAATGAGCTAGGCAGCGGCATGCAGATTGCAATGAAAGATCTAGAGATTCGTGGGGCGGGAAACATGCTCGGTGGGGAGCAGTCCGGCCACATCGCAGGAGTGGGATTCGATCTTTATCTTCGAATGATTTCTGAAGCCGTAAGTGAGTTCCGGGGTGAGCCAGTTAGCTCTCCTGCCGAACTGAAGCTTGAGATTCCAGTTGACGCTCGCATTCCGCCGGAGTACCTGGACAGCGAGCGGCTGAGACTAGAGGCCTATCACAAGCTCTCGGCGGCAAGCTCAAGTAAAAGCAGCCGCAAGGATCTCGACGCAATTCTGGCTGAGCTCGAAGATCGATTCGGCAAAGCGCCGGAACCTGTTCTCCAGCTATTGCAAGTGACCGAGTTGAGGCAGCAGGCGAACCGGCTGGGATTGAAAGACGTGAACCTGCTCGGTGTCCAGGCAAAGCTTTCTCCGGTCGAGCTTTCCGATGCAAGGGTGGTGGCGCTGAGTCATAAGTTGCCTCAGCTTCGCTATCTTCAAAGCTCCAAGCTCCTGAGCGTTCCAATGCCTATTTCTCAGGGCTTAGAACCAATTACCAGCTCAGAAGTGATTAACTGGTTATGGCAATTATTCGCGATTGTGTTTGAGGAGTCCCTTGGAAAAGCTACAGAGCCTAATTAAGACCGCCCACCAGCTTCGGGCTCCGGGTGGTTGCCCTTGGGATGCCGAGCAAACCCACGGTTCGCTTGTGCAATACCTAATGGAGGAAACTCACGAACTCATTGAAGCGATTGAGTCTGGCAATAGAGATGAAGTCCTCGAGGAATTAGGGGACGTGCTCTACCAAGTCTTATTTCACGCCGACCTTGCAAGTCAGGGGAGCCTCGGGGAGCCTTTTAACCTAGAGGATGTGGCTCAAAAAATGGAGAACAAAATGATTTCGCGTCACCCTCACGTGTTTGGCACGGCTGAGGACAAGGAAAAATACCTAGCTGAAACTGGCGAGGATGTAGTCAAGAACTGGGAATCTCATAAAAAGCTTGAGAAACCAAGTCGAACAAGCATTTTGGATGGTGTTCCTCAGGCCATGCCCGCGTTAGCTCTGGCAAGCAAAGTTATGGGCAAGGCTGAAAAGGCTGGATTCTTGGAAACAAGTGAAGTACCCACAATTCCAATGGAAACTGAGGAGCAGCTGGGAAAGCTCTTGCTCGCCGTAGTTGCCAGCGCTAGATCCGCTGGGCTCGACCCAGAGCGAGCACTTCGGGAGCTAATCGCGAGCTGCA
>FUWD013231644.1_pt1 | contig 20167 bp, 23 predicted proteins | sample 1063281 | NCBI WGS metagenome assembly FUWD01 (sample SAMEA79048168, study PRJEB19326) | metagenome | biome: marine | reverse complement strand
CCGGTCAGAGCGATGGACTCGTACGCAGCCGCCAGAGGAGAAACTCCAGTAATCACCGGAACAAACCGGGGGGCGAGCGGTATAGACGGAATCATTTCAACCGCCGCCGGGTTTGCCGAAGGTCATGGGCAGCCGCTATGCCTTATGATTGGAGACCTTGCCTTTCTGCACGACCTGAACGCTCTTTCGCTCATTGGGTCAATGAGGGTGCCTGTGCAGATTATACTGCTCAACAACAACGGCGGAGGGATATTCTCCTTTCTTCGGGTATCGGAATGCGCCGATATCTTCGAACCCAATTTCGCCACGCCGCAGAACTTCATTGCCCGTCCGGCTGCAGAAATGTTTGGGCTGGACTACACCGCTCCCCGCACCCACAATGAGTTCAGGGAGTCTCTGCTCTCGGCAATGAACAGCTCGCGAAGCACTATTATTGAAGTTGTCTGCTCCCGTCAGGAAAATGTGCACCAGCACCGCGCCCTGCAGGCCCGCCTTGCCGTTCTGGCAAAAGAAGCGTTCAGTTCCCTATGACTGCGGAAGAGAATTTCCTGTTATGAAATTCCCCGCGAAAAGCGTTACCTTTTATTGAAAATGAGGCGAAAGTAAGCCGCAGCACTGAAGTTGATAGCCATGTTGGGAGATGTCCTGCTGATCAATGATCAGCATAAATCAGCAGCCGGAGCAATTCTTGAAAGAATTCTCTGCGACCTGAAAGCACAGGGCGCAAAAGAATCCGGCAGCAAGTTCGTTGCAGCCATATCTGGAGAGTCAGGCGCCGGAAAATCGGAGCTGTCGCACTCACTTGCCCTCCTGCTCAAGAACAGCGGAATCCGCGTTAAAATTCTCCACACAGACAACTACTACCGCGTCCACCCGCTTCAGCGCCGTGAACACCGCATCAGCAGCAACTATGAATCGGTAGGCATTGAAGAGTACGACTGGGATCTGCTCCATCAGCATATTGAAGATTTCCGATGCAGCAGAAGCGTTTCAATCCCCTGCATAGACATCATCACCGAAGAGGTTGACCAACTGCACACTGATTTCAGCAAGATACAACTCCTCATTATTGACGGACTCTACGCCATCCGCACCCGGAATGTTGATGTAAGAATCTTCATCAACCTCACCTACCACGATACCAAACTGAGCCAGATGCTGCGCTGCAAAGAACCAACCGACGGGTACCGCTGGAATGTGCTTGAAAGGGAACATCTGCATGTCCGTTCGCTGAAATCTCTGGCCGACCTGCATGTAGACTGCAACTACAGGGTGTTCGACCCCATAGTTGTAGAGAATGCGCCCCGGCCATGGCGAAAGCAGGCGGCACACGCAGTCAGTCCCGCTCGCTGAGGGTTCCCATGCCATAACCCTCATTTGGAAAGTCTCTCTCCAACCAGCAAGCTTATGCATTCTGTCAACCCGCCCGCTGTTCCACTCCGTCTCACTTCAGTGGGAGACGCCGGACTGCCCGCTATCGTCTTTCTCCACGGCTTTCTTGGAGCAGGCAGCGACTGGTTGCCATTTGCCAAACAGCTGTCTGCACAATACCATTGCATTCTTGTTGACCTGCCGGGCCACGCAGAAGCAACTTTTCCCGAAACCCTCACCCCTGAACAATACCAGGAAGGGTACTTCATGCATACCGTTGATGCACTGGCCGCTGAACTCCAGCGCACCCTCTCCGCTCCAGGCTTTCTGGTAGGCTATTCAATGGGAGGGCGAATCGGACTTGCTCTCGCACTCCGCTATCCGGAGCTGTTCGGAAAAGCAGTAATCATCTCCTCTTCCCCCGGACTCCAGACTGAAGAGGAACGGGCTCTGCGGAGAAAAAGCGACGAGGGAATGGCACGAAAGATTGAAAAAAACTTCGACGGCTTCATTGAGTTCTGGTACAGTCAGCCGCTGTTCTCCACCCTCAAAAGCCACCCCCTCTTTGAGGAAGTGGAGGCAAGCCGCAAACAGGGCTCACCCCACAGTCTGGCAATGGCGCTCCGCCTCCTCGGCACCGGCAACCAGCCACCGCTGCATCAGAAGCTGGCGTCAAACCGCATGCCGATGCTCTTCATGACGGGTGAAAAAGACCTCAAATTCGTGGAGATTGCCCGTCAAATGGTTACTTTATCATCATACTTCAGCCAGGAAATTTTCCCCGGCTGCGGTCACACCCTCCATACAGAAAAACAGCAACGGTTTATCGACCGTCTTCAGGATTTTTTCAACACCCAAGAAGAACCAGCATGAGCACAGTACAATGGATAGCCTCCGGCGAGTACAGCGACATTCTTTACCACAAAGCCGAAGGAATTGCCAAAATCACCATCAACCGACCTGAAGTCCGCAACGCATTCCGTCCCCAGACTGTGGAACAGATGATATCGGCTCTGTCCGACGCCCGCAACGACGAAACAGTTGGGGTCGTCATACTAACCGGCGCAGGAGATATGGCCTTCTGTTCAGGCGGAGACCAGAAAATACGAGGCTACGCCGGCTATGCCGACGGCAAAGGGGTAAACCGGCTCAATGTGCTCGACTTCCAGCGCGACATCCGCACATGCCCCAAACCGGTTATTGCAATGGTTGCGGGATACGCAATCGGCGGCGGCCATGTACTGCACATGCTCTGCGACCTTACCATAGCGGCAGAAAACGCTATTTTCGGCCAGACAGGCCCCAAGGTCGGCTCATTCGACGGCGGCTGGGGGGCAAGCTACATGGCCCGCCTTGTCGGCCAGAAAAAGGCCCGGGAAATATGGTATCTCTGCCGCCAGTACAACGCAAAGGAAGCCCTTGACATGGGGCTTGTCAATACCGTCGTACCGCTTGAGAAGCTTGAAGAGGAAACAGTGCAGTGGTGCCGGGAAATCCTCGAGAATTCACCTATGGCAATCCGCTGCATCAAGTCCGCCCTCAATGCCGACTGCGACGGTCAGGCTGGATTGCAGGAACTTGCGGGCAACGCCACCATGCTGTACTACATGTCGGAAGAGGCTCAGGAGGGGAAAAACGCATTTGTTGAAAAAAGAAAACCCGACTTCGGCCGATTCCCGAAACGCCCGTGAGCGCCGCTTTCGCTTATATCTACCGTTACAGCGTCCCCTTTCTGGAACCAATGACGGTCAAAGGTCACAGGATGAACGACAGGGAGGGGATTGTGCTTGCGCTCCAAAGCGAAAACGGAGAGCACAGGGCATACGGCGAAATTGCCCCCCTGCCGGGCCTGCACAGAGAGAGCCTTGAAGCGGCCGAACGGCAGATTGTTGAAACTCTGGCAATGCAGGGCGGACACCACAAAACACTGGTAACCGAAGGGCTCTTTCCCTCCGTCCGCCTCGGTCTTGAAATGGCTGTGCTGAACCTTGAGGCTCTCGTCAGCGGAACATGCCCGTTTGCCCCGAGCGAAACGCAACCACTTCCGAAGGTGCCCCTCAATGCTCTGCTCTTCGGCAGACCTGCAAGCGTCATGCAGCGGGCTGAAGAGTATATCGAACGCGGGTACCGGACATTCAAACTCAAGGTCACCCCGGAACTGATGGCAGACGCGGTAGAGAGTACAACCCGACTCCACCAAAAATACGGAAGCAGCATCACCATCCGTCTTGACGCCAACCAGTCTATGGCGCTGGACGACGCTGTACACTTTGCCAAGGCCCTGCCCCCCCGAAGCGTCTCCTATATTGAAGAACCACTCCAGCAACCGCGCGATATTGGCGAATTCCATGCCAGAACAGGCGTCCGCTCAGCTCTTGATGAAACCCTCTGGCAGAACCCGGCGCTTCTCCACACCCTTCCCCGTCGTGCACTCAGAGCTCTGGTCCTCAAACCAAACTGTCTTGGCGGCATTGCCGCAGTGCTCAACCTGGCACGGCATGCAACTGAAAACCGTCTGGAAGCCGTTTTCAGCTCAGCCTTTGAAAGCGGTATCAGCGTTGCGTTTTATGCCCGAATGGCCGCAGCAACAGCCGGCACTCCCGTTGCCTGCGGGCTCGACACTTACCGCTACCTGAAAGACAACCTGCTTCATTCACCCTTCGATGCCACAAACGGAGAATTCGATTCCGATAAACTCTACCCCGAAGCGCAACGGGTCAACCTCACGAACCTCACCCTCTCCTCGATATGGACCCTGTAAGGGAAGCTGCACAACGCTTCGGCGCCCTGCCGGCACTCATAACGCCTGAGAGAACCATCTCCTTTCAAGAGTGCGACGCCTTGGCAGAAAGCATTGCGGCCCGGCTTCAACAAAAAGGGCTTGCGGAAGGAGCCATTGCTGTGATTGTCTCGCCAAACACGGTTGAAATGGTCCTCTGCCTCTATGCTCTCCTCAAGGCAGGCATGGTGGCCGCCCCCCTGAACCACCGGCTCCCGGAGACGACCCTCAGCCGCTTAAAGAAAGCTCTCCGTCCCAACCTCATCCTCAGCACTGAAGAATGCGCTCTCCTCGTATCCTATGCCAGAAACAGCCCGGAAAGGATGGCGCCGCCGGCGACCGGCCCCCTCAGCCCCGCAACCATCATCCACACTTCAGCCAGCACAGGAACGGCAAAAGCTGTCATGCATACCGCCAGCAGCCATATTGCCAATGCAGAGGGCGCAAACGCCAATATCCCCTTCGGCCCCAGCTACCTGTGGCTACTCTCTCTGCCACTCTTCCATATCGGCGGCTGCGCCATTCTCTTCCGCTCCCTCATCTCCGGCGGCGCAATAGCCATTGACAGCCCGGGAGCCTCCATTCAAAGCTCCATGGGCCGTTTCCCCCTCACCCACCTCTCTCTTGTTCCCACGCAGCTCTACCGGCTGCTTGCCATGGAACAGGAGAAAGCGGCACTGCAACGCCTCAGGGCAATCCTGCTCGGCGGCGCCCCGGCCTCGAACCACCTTATCGAGAAGGCAGCCAGCCACCATCTGGCCATCTATCTGAGTTACGGCTCCACGGAAATGGGCTCACAGATAGCCACCACCCCCGCACCCCTCACCGCCCCCGGCATCCCTCCACCGAAGCTGCTCGCCGGACGGGAAGCGTCAACCGCCCCTGACGGGGAGCTTCTGGTCCGCGGGAAATGTCTCTTTTCCGGATATTTCCACAACAAATCCCTGATTCCTGCAACCGACGCTGAAGGATGGTTCCATACCGGCGACATTGGCACCATCAAAACCGATGGCGGGCTTCAGCTGATGGGCAGAAAAGACAACATGTTCATTTCAGGGGGCGAAAATATCCATCCTGAAGAAATTGAGCGAGCGCTCCTGGAGATGGATGGCATTCTTGAAGCACTGGTAGTACCCGTCCCTGACAGCGAATACGGTGAGCGGCCAGCCGCCTTCATCCGGACAGCCACACTAGGATACCCGGATGAAACAAGCATCCTGAAGCAAGTTCAGCAACTGGCAGGAACATTAAAAACGCCAGTACTTCTCTTCAGAATATGCCAATGGGCAACCCTTCCGGGCTCAGAGAAAACAGACAGGAAATGGTACCAGAGACTGGCGAGGGAATATCGGACGGGAGGGATCAGCGACGGGCTTTGCGTTTGAGACGGAACACGGCAAGCATTCCACCGAAACCGGCAATAGGGGCATAAAACGCTGCTGAAAACAGCATACTGGCAAGAATGTCACGCCACGAAAGGGAGATGGGGGCAAGGGCAAGTTTTTCAGCCTCAAGCAGCGCTTGCACCTGATCCTGAAGTTCAGGTTTGTCGCGGGCCATATCAAGCACCCACCCAATGACCAGGGCAAGGCTTTCAGTTCCAGGTCTGTACCCGGCATACTCCATCAGCAACCATGCCGCCCCCTCCGAAAGGATACCACCCAAAACGCCGGCAAAAAAACCAAGCACAAAGGCCTCATTGTAGGAAAGGCGTACCTGGTACCGCATAATACTTACGGTAAGAGCAAAGAGACCTGCAAGAAAGATTCCCGAGAACAGGAACACATTGAGCATGGTCAGATAGGGCACGGTCGTCGTCACAAGAACGATTGCCACACCAATCAGAACGGTACTGGATTTTTCACGGGAGTTCATAACAGGTCAGGCAAGCAGTTCATTCAAAAAGTCGTCCATACTGTACATACCCGGCAACTTTCTGTGCTGTCCGGCAAGCCAAGCCGCAGCCTCAACCGCACCCGACGCAAATCCGGAACGGCTTTTGGCGGTATGGGAGAGTACTATTTCATCTGCCTCCGAATCAATGAATGCAGAGTGCTTGCCAAACACGCTGCCCAGGCGAAGAGAGGCAACCCTGAAGGTCTTCGGAAGGAAGCCGTCCCGCTTGAGGCAGTTCACGAACAATACGCTGTTTTCGACTGTTGGCCGACAGAATTACATTGGCAGCTGCCAGTGCCGTACCACTGGGGAAATCAACCTTGCCGGTATGGTGCTGCTCTTCAACGGCAATGTCGAACTGCCCGAACGGAGCAATCAGCCTTGCCGCCTCACGAAGGGTACGCAAAAAAACATTGACCCCGAGAGAAAAATTGGCCGAGGAGAGAAGTGACGCACCGGCCGCGGAAACTTTAGCCGCAACTTCCTCACGAAGCCCGTCCCATCCGGTTGTACCCGAAACAACAGGTACCCCTGAAACAAGCATTGCGTCGAGGTTCTGGAGAAAGGCGTCGCGAACGGTAAAATCAATAATTGCGTCACTGCCCTGAAAAACCTCTGGGGTAATCACTGCGTCAATATCAAGAACAGCCGCAACGCTGTGAAGGGGAGATGACTCTATAACGGCGGCAACCTCATGGCCCATCCTGCCATTTCCTACAAGGGTAAACTTCATACTGTTTTCACTTCTATCTTTCGGGTAGCTGCTGCGCGGGGAATACGGTTCACTCGTCACCCATAATTTCAAGAATCCTGTCCAAATCGTCCCCGGAAAAATACTGGATATGGATTTCTCCTTTCCCCGCATTTTTCTCAATGATACGGACCTTTGTTGCCAGCTTGTTGCGAAGCAGCGACTCCAGCTGTGCAATATGTGGCGCCCGTTCCGCTCCGACCATTGACTCCGGTTCCTGCCTTTCTCTGAAGAGGCTGTTCACCAATGCTTCTGTCTGGCGGACTGAAAGCTGGCGGGAGAGAATTTGACGCCACACCTTCACCTGCTGCTGCTCATTGGGCAGGTTGATGAGCGCGCGGGCATGTCCGGACGATATTTCGTTTTTGCGGATACTGTCCTGAATCTGCATGGGAAGCTTGAGAAGACGGAGAAAATTGCTGACCGTGGAACGGTTCTTCCCCACCTTCTGGGCAATTTCATCCTGCGTCAGACGGCACTTGGTGGTAAGGCTTTTCAGGGCCAGGGCAACCTCAATGGCGTTCAGATCCTCTCTCTGAATATTCTCAATAAGAGCCATCTCCAGTTTTCCCTGATCCTGCTGAGCCGCAATCACATAGGCGGGAATGAACTTGAACCCGGCCTTACGGGCCGCACGAAGACGGCGCTCTCCACTGATAAGCTGATACCCGTCACCTTCTCTGGTTACCGTTACCGGCTGAATCACGCCGTTCTCAAGAATGGAGTTCATAAGCTCCTCAAGAGCCGTTTCATCAAACTCCCTTCGCGGCTGAAAAGGATTGGCATGAATTGCCTCAACCGGAAGACTCCCGATTGCACCAGCCACAAGAGAGGCATCTGAAAACTCTTTGGAAGAAGAGGAATACTCTTCGTCCGGAATCAGGGCTTTCAGTCCCTTGCCCAATGCATTTTTAGCCATATGTCCCTGCTCCTGAGCAACCAGCAGCTATGGCCGCCGGACTTTAAATTTTTTGATGTTTCCATCCCTCTCGAAAATTTCACGGACCAAGTCAAGGTAATCTTTGGAACCAATGCTCTGCGCATCATAAAGCAATGCGGGCTTACCATGGCTCGGTGCCTCGGAAAGACGGACATTCCGCCGGATATGGGTCCGGTACACCTTGTCTTTAAAAAACTTACGAACCTCTTCATCAACCTGCGTTGCAAGACGGAGACGGGAATCAAACATGGTAACCAGCACTCCCTCTATCTCCAGATTCGGGTTCAGATGCTTGCGCACAATGCTGATGGTGTTGAGCAGTTTGCCCAGACCTTCAAGCGCATAATATTCAGCCTGCACAGGAATCAGAACGGAATCAGCCGCCGTGAGTGAATTGAGGGTAATCAGCCCAAGAGATGGAGGACAGTCCATGATGATGTAATCATACCGTTCACGAACCCCCTTCAGAGCTTTCTGCATCACATACTCGCGCTCATGCATGTTCACCAGTTCAACCTCCATGCCAACAAGATTGACATTTGAAGGCAGCACATCCAGATACTCAAGAGACGAAGCGGTAATGGCATTCTGAAGATCGCCCCCTTTCACCATAACCTGATAAAAGGTGTTGTCAATCTCATCAGTCACCTCTATACCAAAGCCCGAAGTAGCATTGGCCTGCGGATCAATATCAATAAGCAGGGTCTTGAACTCTGATACCGCAAGTGATGCGGCAATATTGACAGCGGTGGTCGTTTTCCCGACTCCGCCCTTCTGATTTGCAATCGCAATGACTCGGCCCATAAAGAAAATGGGGGGGATTTACCGAAGTTGAAATTAGGCTGTGACTTGATACATTATACTATATACAAAAAACGATTACAAACTCTATTCGTGCGCTGATGGTGCGGCTTGAAAAACAATTTTTTGACACCCCGACACTGCAGCTTGCCCAAGCCCTTCTCGGGAAAACATTCGTCCGCATCCTGCCCAGAAACACTATCCTGAAAGGGCGGATTGTGGAAACCGAAGCCTACCTCGGAGAGAACGACGAAGCAAGCCATGCACATCGCGGGGAAACCGAAAGAAACCGGCCAATGTTTGAAGCGCCCGGAACCCTTTATGTTTACTTCACATACGGCTGTCACCATCTGGTCAACATTGTCAGCGAACCCGAACACACTGCCGGCGCCGTCCTTCTCAGAGCCATGGAACCAGTGGAGGGAACAGCGTTCATGGAGCGGCAGAGAGGGAAAGTTGAGGCAACTAACCTCATGAGCGGGCCGGCAAAAATCGCCCAGGCGCTCAACCTCACCCGCAGCCACAGCGGGAGAAACATGTTCGGAGCCGAATTCTTTCTTGAAGATGCTCCATCAATCCCCGAAACCGATATTGGCACCAGCTCCCGCATCGGTATTTCCCAAGGGAAGGAGCTGCAATGGAGAAAGTTTGTCATCGGTTCCCCCTATCTTTCAAAAGGCCGCCCTTCTTGAGGAAAAGGGAAAATGCCCTGTCCCTGTTGCAAAGTTGCAAAAAAAAGTCCTTTTTTAGGAAACCTGTGACAAGGCGACAAACACCCTAAATGAATCCTGTCATGATCGGTACCCCGCTGCTGCCCGAAATAAGGGAACTGATCGAGCGCCGCAACTTCAGCGCGCTGCAGAGAATATTCAACGACTGGCTGCCGGTTGACCTTGCTGAACTCATCAGCGACCTGCCGGAAAACGAACAAGCAATCCTGTTCCGGCTGCTCCCCAAGGATGTTGCCACAGAAACCTTTGAATACCTCGATCTCGACGCCCAAGAGAACCTGCTGACGGCACTCACCCAGAAGGATGTTACACGCATTCTCAACAGCATGTCGGCCGATGACCGTACCGCCCTCCTTGAAGAGCTTCCCGGAACAGTTGCCCAAGAGCTGCTGAAACTGCTCTCCTTCAAAGAATTCAAGATCGCCAAAACCCTGCTTGCCTACGCCGAAGACAGTGTTGGCAGGCTGATGTCGCCGGACTATCTCAGCGTCAAGAAAGACTGGAACATCAATCAGGTTCTTGAGTACATACGCACTCACGGCCATGAGAGCGAAACGCTCAATGTCATTTATGTGGTCGACGACCACGGCAAGCTCAAAGGAGAGCTGATGGCAAGGGAGCTCCTGCTCTCATCTCCCGACAGCAAAGTCCGCGACATTATTTCAGAAGACAAAATCATCACCCTTACTGCCACCCAGGACCAGACCGAGGCCCTTGAAGCTTTCAAGCGCTACGACACCGTCGCCCTGCCGGTAGTCGACTCCAACGGTTACCTCATCGGACTGGTAACTGTTGACGACATGCTTGATGTGGCCGAAGAAGAGGAAACCGAAGACATTCAGAAATTCGGTGGTATTGAGGCTCTTGAAGAGCCTTACATAGACCTGCCCATCCCCCAGCTCATCAAAAAACGCGCCGTCTGGCTCGTAGTGCTCTTCATCGGCGAAATGCTCACCGCCTCAGCAATGGCGTTTTTTCAGGATGAGCTTGCTAAGGCAATTGTGCTTGCAACCTTCATCCCACTGATCATTTCAAGCGGTGGAAACTCCGGTTCACAGGCAGCAACCCTCATCATCCGCTCCCTTGCCCTGGGAGAAATCTCCATCAGGGACTGGTGGAATGTCATGCGGCGCGAAATCATTTCCGGCTTTGCTCTCGGCGGAATGCTCGGCATCATCGGAGTTCTCAGAGTGGTTCTCTGGGCTATGATTTTCGGTCAGCTGACAATCCAATGGATTTTCATCGGTATAACGGTCGGCATTTCGCTGATAGGCATTGTCCTCTTCGGAACCCTTGCCGGCGCCATGCTGCCCCTGCTCCTGAAACACTGGGGCCTCGACCCGGCAACATCTTCCGCACCGTTCGTAGCAACGCTGGTCGATGTGACCGGCATTGTGATCTATTTCAGCGTGGCATCGCTGCTTCTCTCTGGCATTCTGCTCTGAAAAAGCGACGCCTCCATCACTGACAACACCATTCGCCCGTGCACCAGGAACGCGAATCACTTGAATTCGACATTCTCTTTGTCGGCGCAGGCCCGGCAAACCTTGCCTCAGCCATCCATCTGAGCCGGCTGCTGAAGAAGCACAACCTGAGCGCCCCGAAGCCGCTGCAACCCTCCATCGCCATCATCGACAAAGGGCGGCAAGCGGGATCGCACCTGATATCGGGAGCCATTCTCGACACCCGCGCACTCCCTGAATTTCTTCCCGAAGGGGAGAGCGAAGGGTTCCCCGCCGGAACGCCTGTGGAACAGGAGCACCTCTGGTATCTCACCCGAACCCGCCATCTCGCCTTTCCCGCTGTGCCAGCGGCCTTCAGCAACAGCGGCAACACCATCTGCAGCCTCAGCGTCATGGGTGAATGGATGACGAAGAAAGCCGAAGAAAAAGGAATCGAATTCTTCCCCGAAACCGCAGCAACAGGCATCGCAATTGAAAACGGACGGCTTGAGGGCATACTGACCGATGAAAAAGGGCTCGACCGGAACGGCCAACCGAAACCTGACTACCTGCCAAGCATGTTGCTGAAAACCCGCATCGCCATCATTGGCGAAGGGGCGGGAGGATCACTTTGCGCAGAGCTCCAGAAAGAGTTCGGACTGCTCCCAGAGGGAGTGCGGCGAGAGTATGAAACCGGAGTAAAAGAGGTCTGGCAGATCCCTGAAGGAAGAGTACAGCCCGGCGAAACCCACCACGCGTTCGGATACCCCCTTCCCTCCAACCGCTATGGAGGCGGCTGGCTCTACGCCCTCTCAGAAACTGAAATTTCCATAGGCTTTGTCACAACGGTTGAGCCCAACGCACCCGTTGCCGACCCGCACCTCAACCTTCAGCTCTTCAAACAGCACCCGTTCATTGCCGCCGTCCTCAAAGGGGGCAACATGGTGGAGGCCGGAGCAAAAACCATAACATCAAGCGGACTTGAGGGAATGGGGCGCATCAGCGGTCCCGGCTTCCTCCTTACTGGAGAATCCGCAGGCATACTCGACATGCAGCGCCTCAAGGGAATACACCTCGCCATGAAATCAGGCGTTCTGGCAGCCGAAACCATTCTTGACGCCCTCATTCATGACGACTGCTCCGAAGGCCGACTGAACAGCTACCCGGAACGGTTCAAAAACTCATGGGCGCATGAAGAGCTCCACGCATCACGAAACTACCGCAAAGCCTTCACGAAAGGGCTCTACCACGGCCTCCTCCAGACCGGTCTCACGCTCACCCTGCCGGGAATTTCAGCTGTTTCCACATCTGGAAGCAGCGTTCAGCAGCCGTCCGCAAGGGCCCGAAAAGATCTCAAGGCGCTCCTGAAAGCAAAAGAAAAACACCGCCCCGACGGCGAAACTACTTTCAGCAAGTCCGACACGCTCTACCGCTCCGGCACCATGCATGAGGAAAATCAGCCCTGCCATCTCCGCATCAGCCCGGAAGACATTGCTGCAATATGCCTTGAGCGCTGCCGCACGGAGTATGGGAACCCCTGCCAGCACTTCTGCCCGGCCGGAGTCTATGAACTGACACTGAAGCCAGTCCCGGCTTTAAAAATCAACGCATCGAACTGCCTGCACTGCAAAACCTGCCAGTCCGCAGATCCCTATGGGGTCATTACATGGACGCCCCCTGAAGGCGGAGGCGGCCCCGGATACAGACTCAGCTGAACCCAATGAAAAAAGACACAACAGTTCTGGTTGGCATTTCAGGCGGCGTTGACTCCGCCACAGCCGCCTGCATGCTGGTGAGTGAAGGATACCGCGTGATAGGGCTGAACATCAGGGTGCTCGACTCACCCGAAAGCAACCCCACACTGCAGCCCTCTCCCCTCATCGTCAGCAACCGCGAAGAGTTCCGTATCCCCGTCTACACCCTCAACCTCAGCAAAAGGTTCCGTGAGAATGTCATCCACTATTTTCAGGAAGAGTACCTGGCAGCAAGAACTCCGAACCCATGCATCGTCTGCAACAAAAAAATCAAATGGGCCGGACTGCTTGAAGCCGCCAACATGCTCCAAGCCGATTTTGTTGCCACAGGGCACTATGCCTCAACATCATTCAGCGATGGTCGCTTCCACCTTCATAAAGGGGCTGACACAAAAAAAGACCAGAGCTATTTCCTCTGGATGCTCCAGCAGGAAGAGCTCTCAAAAACCATTCTTCCGCTCGGCCCTCTCACCAAACCCGAAGTCCGTGAACTCGCAAGGGTCTATGGGGTCCCAGCGGCTGAAAAGAAAGAGAGTCAAGAGATATGCTTTGTCCCCGGCGACGACTACTGCCACTATCTTGAACAGGCAATCCCCGACCTTGCCGACAGGGTTCAGGGAGGCGAACTGGTTGATGCTTCCGGCACAGTGATTGGCCACCACCGCGGCTACCCCTTCTACACCATCGGCCAGCGCCGAGGGCTTGGCGCCGCCACAGGCGAACCGATTTATGTCACCTCAATAGACCCTGTGCACAACCGTATCCATACCGGAAAAAAAACCAATCTGCTCAGCCGGGAACTGACCGCCCGCGCAATGAACTGGATTGGGATCGAACCGCCCACGGAACCCTTTGAGGCAACCGCCAGAATCCGCTACCGCGACACCCCGACGCCCTGCCGCGTCACACCTCTTGAAGACGGCAGCGCAACAATCTCATTCCGCTCCCCCAAAAGCGCCATCACCGCAGGACAGGCCGCTGTCATATACCGCAGCGACGAAGTGCTCGGAGGGGGATTCATTACGAAAACAACCCACTGACAGAGAAAAAACCATGCTTAAAAGACAACAGCGAAGCCTCACTTCACTTGAGCTGAGCCCCGAAGGAAACGGGAAAAACAACCTCATTGTCATGCTGCACGGCTACGGCAGCAACGAGAAAGACCTCATCCAGCTGGCCCCCGAACTCCTCGCCGAATGCCGCTACACAAGCCCCCGCGCCCCGCTGCAGCTCGATCATGAAATGTACGGGTGGTTTCCCATCGGCTTCACCCCTGAGGGAATCAGTGTAGACCCTGAATCAGTCAAAGAGGCCCAGGGCAAGTGCATTGCCTATCTTGAAGAGGTGATTGCCGCATTCCGCCCTCCCGAAGGGAAGGTCTTTCTGTTGGGGTTCAGTCAGGGGGCCATCATGAGCTACATGACAGCCTTCACCCGCCCCGACCTGCTGCACGGCGTCATAGCCCTCTCCGGACAGCTACCCGAATCAGCCATGCCAGAAATCCCGTCCCCGGAACTCCTCAAAACCATTCCGTTCCTCGTCCTCCACGGCATATATGACGACATCCTCCCCATTGAAAAAGGAAGGGCGGCCCGGCTCTGGCTTGAGAAGCACACCAACGACCTCACCTACCACGAGTACCCAGTAGCACACCAGATTTCAGGCGAAGGGGTAACAGCCATCCGCGCCTGGCTTAAGGGCCATCTCCCCCGCTAAAAGCCGAACGACCTTCATCTCCATACACGGAAGGGAATTGCCCACTTATCCGTATATTCCTTTTTTTCAACACCGGACTATGACCAACCCATGAAGGCAACACTCCCAGAGCTTCTCCAGCAGCGTATTCTTGTTCTTGACGGTGCAATGGGCACCATGATCCAGCGCCACAAATTCCAGGAAGATGATTACCATGGCGAGCGGTTCAAAGAACACAGCCACCCGCTTCTTGGCAACAACGACCTTCTGGTCCTCACACAGCCCGAAGTCATCTACGCCATCCACTGCGACTTTCTTGAAGCCGGGTCCGACATTATTGAAACAAACACATTCAACGCCAACCCCATTTCACAGGGCGATTATGGCGCAGAATCAATCGTCCGGGAACTCAATCTTGCAGCGGTAAAACTGGCCCGCAAAGCCGCTGACGCATACACCGCCAAAAACCCTGAGAAACCCCGCTTTGTAGCAGGCGCCATAGGCCCCACAAACAAAACCCTCTCACTCTCACCCGATGTCAACAGACCGGGCTACCGCGCGGTCAGCTTCCAGGACATGGTCGACAATTACACAATGCAGCTTGAAGGGCTCATGGAGGGAGGGATTGACCTGCTGCTTGTTGAAACCGTTTTCGATACACTGAACTGCAAAGCCGCACTCTTCGCCATTGAGGAATTTTTCATCCGCAGCGGCCACCGCGTCCCCGTCATGGTTTCGGGAACCGTTGTAGATGCCAGCGGACGGACCCTTTCAGGCCAGACAACCGAAGCATTCTGGATTTCCATCTCCCACATGCCCGACCTGCTTTCCGTCGGGCTGAACTGCGCCCTCGGATCCAAACAGATGCGCCCGTTCATTGAGGCCGTCTCGTCCGTTGCCGAAAGCTTTGTAAGCGTCTACCCCAACGCCGGTCTTCCCAACGAGTTCGGTGAGTACGATGACTCACCCGAGTACATGGCCGGCCAAATTGCCGATTTCGCCAGGTCCGGATTCGTCAATATTGTCGGCGGCTGCTGCGGCACCACCCCCCAGCATATAAAGGAAATTGCTGAAGCGGTCAGTACCATTCAGCCCCGCCGACGCCCTGAAAAGAAACACGATCTCCAGCTCTCCGGCCTTGAGCCGCTCATTGTCAATGAAACGACAGGGTTCATCAATGTTGGAGAACGGACCAATGTTACCGGATCAAAAAAATTCGCACGCCTCATCAAAGAGGGCAACTACGACGAAGCGCTCTCCATTGCACGCCAGCAGGTGGAAAACGGAGCGCAGGTGATTGATGTCAATGTTGACGAAGGAATGCTCGAGGGTGAGCAGGTGATGCCGGAATTTCTCAACCTGATTGCCTCTGAACCCGAAATTTCCCGTGTCCCGGTGATGATCGACAGTTCAAAATGGTCGGTCATTGAAAAGGGTCTGCAGTGCGTTCAGGGCAAAAGCATTGTCACTCCATCAGCCTCAAGGAAGGCGAAGAGCCTTTCCGCCAGCGGGCAGGAAAAATCCTTGAATACGGCGCAGCCACCGTTGTCATGGCCTTTGATGAAGATGGCCAGGCCGACAGCCTGGAACGCCGCAAAGAGATCTGCGGACGCGCCTACCGTATCCTCACCGAGGAGGTCGGCTTCCCCCCCGAAGACATCATCTTCGACCCCAATGTGCTGACTGTTGCAACAGGCATTGAAGAGCACGACAACTACGCAGTGGACTTCATTGAATCCGTTCGCTGGATCAAAAAGAACCTTCCTTACGCCAAAGTGTCTGGAGGCATCAGCAATGTCTCCTTCTCCTTCCGAGGAAACGAGTCCGTCAGGGAGGCCATGCACGCCGCATTCCTCTACCACGCAATCCGCGCCGGGCTCGACATGGGCATTGTCAACGCCGGCCAGCTTGCCATCTATCAGGATATTGACCCCGAACTTCTTGTTCGGGTTGAAGATGTTCTTCTGAATCGCCGCTCTGATGCCACCGAACGGCTTGTCAGCTTTGCCGAAACCATCCGTGAAGGTGGCGAAAAAATGGAAGCCAAAGCTGCCGAGTGGCGCTCGCTTCCCGTTGAAGAGCGGCTCCAGCACGCTCTCATCAAAGGCATTGTCGAATACATTGACGAAGACACCGAAGAGGCGCGCAAAAACTACCCAAGTCCTCTGCAGGTGATTGAAGGACCTCTCATGAACGGCATGAACGCCATTGGCGACCTCTTCGCCGTGGGCAAAATGTTCCTGCCTCAGTGGTCAAAAGCGCCCGTGTCATGAAGCGCTCCGTTGCATGGCTCATCCCCTTCATTGAAGAGAAAAGCGCGCAGAAAGACACCCGTGCCGCCGCAAAATCCTTCTCGCACAGTCAAAGAGATGTGCACGACATCGGAAAGAACATTGTCTCCGTTGTCCTCTCATGCAACAACTACGAGGTGGTGGAATCGGCGTCATGATGCCCTGCGAAAAGATTATGGAGGCGGTTGAACGCGAAAAACCCGACATCCTTGGCCTGAGCGGCCTCATCACCCCTTCGCTTGACGAAATGGCACATGTTGCCAGTGAAATGGAACGGCTCGGAATGGAGATTCCGCTTCTCATTGGTGGGGCCACCACTTCAAGAGTCCACACCGCGGTTAAAATTGCCCCGGTCTATTCGGGTCCTGTCGTCCAGGTGCTTGATGCATCGCGAAGCGTACCAATTGCCGGAAACCTCCTCAACCCCGCAAAGAGGGAGGCATTCACAGAAGAACTCAAAGCCGAACAGGCCCAGATGCGGAAAAACCACGAGGAACGCGGAGCCGCAGCAACATTCCTCACGCTTGACGAGGCAAGGGCAAACCGCCTTGCAACAGACTGGAGCAAAAGCGTTGTGCCTGCACCCCTGAACCCGGGCGTCACCGTGCTTGAAGGCGTCACCATTCAGCACTCCGGCCTTACATAGACTGGACGCCGTTCTTCCTTACATGGGAGATGCACGGCCGCTACCCCAACATTTTTGACGACCCAAAAGTCGGCGCGGAAGCAAAAACACTCTTCAATGATGCTGAAGCCCTTCTCAACCGGATTGAAAACGAGCAGCTTCTGGGCGTCAGAGGCGTGGCAGGCCTGTTTCCAGCCAACAGCACCGGAGACGACATTGAAGTCTACGGCGACGAAAGCCGCACCGCACCGCTCTGTACCCTCCACACATTGCGTCAGCAGAAACCGCAGCCTGAAGGCAAGCCGAACCTCGCCCTCAGCGACTTCATCGCTCCTAAAGAGAGCGGCGTCAAAGATTATATCGGGGGATTTGCCCTCACCGCAGGACTCCGCATCCAGAACATACTCGACACATTCCAGAAAGAGCACGACGACTACCACCGCATCATGGCCCAGGCACTTGCTGACCGGCTCGCCGAAGCCTTCGCAGAAATGCTTCACGAAAAAGTCCGTCGTGAACTCTGGGGCTATGCGCCCGGAGAAATACTCGGAACAGGGGAACTCCTCACCGAAAAGTATCAGGGCATCCGCCCGGCACCCGGCTATCCAGCCTGCCCCGACCACACTGAAAAAGCAGCGCTCTTCAACCTGCTCAATGCCGAAGCAAACACCGGTATAACCCTTACCGAAACCTTCGCCATGAACCCGGCAGCCTCAGTCAGCGGACTCTACTTCGCTCACCCCGAATCGCGTTACTTCGTCCTCGGTACAATAACTGGCGAGCAGGTGGAAGACTACGCCCGCCGGAAAGGAATGAGCAATGCCGAGGCCAAAAAATGGCTTTCGCCAAACCTCGGCTGAACTCAAACGGAGCCATTCTGACTGTCAATTGCTGTTGAGAGCAGCAGCAAGGTTCTGGATATACTGGTCTATCATGAGGTTGAACTCCATGACAACAAGAGGGGAAAGGAGAAACTGAAGGAATGAAGGCAAATCGACACTCAAAAGACCTGTGGTATGCAGGGTGACAGCAACTCCTCACCTTTGGAAGTTATGCTCCAGCCACCCTCAACAAGGCCGTTGCCCACCCCTGCAACTGGAGTCCAGAAAATGGTGTGGCTGGCGGGATCAGCTGTATACAGACAGGCATAAATGGTTTCATGGAGGGTATGACCGCCAATACCGATTTTCTCCATCTCCCACCTGTAGGCATTGCCGCCGAGATCCACGAACCTCTCCACTTTGGGAAAATGCGATGCCGAGCGGGGAACATCGGCCAAGAGAGCGTACACCCCGTCCACGGAAGCGGAGGTCCAAAACTTCTTTTCTACATTGATTTCAACTTGAAATGCCATAGCGTCAAAAGCCGCAGCTCTCCAGTGTCAGTTTTTGGGTAGGCGTATTCAAAGCCTTCAGCACTGCCCCGTCACGATGATAGATATCCTCAAGAAACAAAACCCTCCCCTTTTCGGCAACAGCAGTCAGATAGAGAATAAACACAGGTACCCGCCGGGGAAGAGCTACGGCTCGCGTCTTCTTAGTCCCAATGGCCGCTCTTATCGAAGCCTCGTTCCACTTCACACTGTCGTCAAGCACAAGTTCTGCAAGCCGGACAGGATTTTCAACACGGATACAGCCCGAGCTGAAGGTTCTCGTGTTTTTCTCAAAAAGATCTTTCGTCGGCGTATCGTGAAAATCAGCGGCGCGGCTTTTTGCGTCCGTTGCATTTTTTTGTTATGTGTTAATACGGCACTGCTTCTTTATATAATTCAACAAGTGCCTTATTTCTTAATCTAAATTTTGTTCCATGATTATGTCCTGTCCTTGCATCAAAATCGATATAAATATCGCCATTCTCAACAGCATCAATAAATCTATTTTTATCAAGTGCTCTGAGCATAAAAATATCTTGATAATGAAAATGTAGTTTCCCATTTATTCTTTTTGAATCAGCACGAACAAAAAAACAATTATGCAATTTTGTCCCTACTTTATGAAACAAATCATCAAACCCAATAAGGTACTGTTTCTATGGACTTCCCCGAAACATATTGAGACCATTTGGGATGTGCATTTGTATCAATCTGATCAGGATTAAAATCAACAAAAACTTTTTGTTCAGTCCTATTCACTTTTACAGTAAATCCTCGATTACTATAACTACTCGCAGATATAGTTTGCCTGAAACTTCTTTCAGTCTCTGGATATTTTCCTCCAGCTTCTTGGTGCTCCCATCCAAATTCTGGTAGCAAAATAGACGGAACAAACTTGAATGCCCTTGGTGATGGCTCCATGTGAAATAATGTAACCAATGATGTTGTGGCTTTTTTCTGGGCTTTCAATTCCCATTCTGCCGCATTTGGCAGTGGCAAGTTATTTTCTTCAATTCCCAACAAATCTTCAAGGGTATTACCAACCCCACCATCATTATTACTTCTTCCGGTTGGAATCCAACCTTGATCTCGAATTTTTTCCAATGCTTTTACTAAGCTTACTTTTGTATATGTTTTCACTTTGACTCCACATAATCAAACAGAGAGACCTGTTGATGTTCTTTATTTTTGGTTTTTATAATAGGCAATGGGTTGTTTAATCTTTGTTGTGCCATTTCACAATATTCAGGAGAAATATCTATACCAATAAATTGCCGATTAAGATTTTTTGCTGCCAAAGCCGTTGTCCCTGACCCCATAAATGGGTCTATAATTATTTTTGCGTCAGTTGAAGATATCACCCTTTCTATTAGATCAACTGGAAATGGAGCAGGGTGTTTATTCTTATTTTCTTGACCAAATTCCCATATATCCCCATGTGCATTTGCTTTTTTTGCAAGTTTAAATTTGGGTTTTGCTATCAAATAAATAACTTCATATGTTGGCAAAAAGTATCCAGGATTAAAATTTATACCGCCTTTTCTACGCCAAATGATAATTTGCCGTACTGGAAAATCAGAAACTATATCGTTTCTATCTTGTAATAATCCAGCTTGCACCCGCCATTTATGGTTATAAAATATTGCACCATTTTCTGGATTATACGGACATCTCTGTCAACATTCTCGTGCCATTTGGCGTACTCATCATGTGGCATAT
>FUWD012863149.1_pt1 | contig 20173 bp, 14 predicted proteins | sample 1063281 | NCBI WGS metagenome assembly FUWD01 (sample SAMEA79048168, study PRJEB19326) | metagenome | biome: marine | reverse complement strand
GCCAAGTCTCTGAATCCCCAACCAGCAGACGATGAACTGAATTGAATTAGGAATATACATCAGGACACGATCGCCTTTTCGTATCCCTATTTCGTATAAGCCCGCAGCGAATTTCTCGGATAGCCTTGACACCTCTTTGTATGAGTAAGAAGACCCAAGAAAGTAGACCGCAGTCTTATCCGGATATTTCGCGGCCATCGCCGAAAAAGCACCGTATATTGTCTGATAATTTAAAACGGACATGTTTCAAACACTTCCCGGCGCAAATGGATGTGAATCAGACACCAAAGTAGGCCCCCTTGACTTCCGGATTTTCCATAAGTTCGAGGCCGGTACCATCAAGTGTCAACATACCATTCTCAATTATATATCCATGATCTATCATGGGGAGTATGGGCCTTGCGAATTGCTCGGATATAATGATTGTCAGACCGGTCTCAACGCTGATTTTCTTGATAGCGTCCACTAGTGTCGTTTGCATCATGGGGCTCAAACCAAGTAATGGTTCATCGAGAAGCAACAGAGTAGGTTGCACGACCAGCGCCATGCCTATGGTCAGCATCTGTTGTTCACCGCCGCTCAGAAAACCCGCCTTGCGACTTTTAAGCCTTACAAGAGTTGGAAAAAGCTCAAACACATAATCTATACTTTTTCTAATTTCCGGCTTCTTTCGCAGGTAGCCGGCGATCCACAGATTCTCCATAAGATCGGATTCCGGAAATATTGGGTGGCGTTCACGGCACAGGACCATTCCTCTTTTGACTCTTTCACTGGGATAAAGGTCTGTTATGTCTTCGCCGTTAAATACTATTTTCCCGTATATGGTTATTCTTTCTCCACCCTTACGCTGCTCCTTGATCTTGGTGTCGATGATCAAACCTGACAGCGTGTTCATGAGCGTTGTCTTGCCCGCGCTGTTAGAGCCGATAACGGCTACAATACCACCGGACTTAACGGTCATGCTGAAATCGTTCAACGCGACGGCGTTTTCGTAGAAAACCATAAGGTTAGAGATTTCAAGCATTTATTCTGAACCCAAATAAGCCTTTCTGACTTCTGATCTTTCCATGACTTCAGAAGGTACCCCATCAGCGATCACGCTGCCATAATTCAACACAACGACCCGGTCCGCTATCCTGAAAAGTTCCCGCAACCGATGCTCGATCATAATTACTGTCTTTCCTTCTGAGACAAGTTTTTCAATTATGGGCACAATACTTGCCAATTCGGCTATGCTTAATCCCGAGAACAGCTCATCAAGTATGACCAGGTCCGCCCGAAGAGCCATGCACTTGGCCAGTTCCAACCGCTTCAGGTACCCATGAGGCAAGCTGCCGGCGGATTTGTATGTTACTGCGGATTCCCGTTCAAAGCCCACTTCTTCGAGGTAATCTTTCGCCACGGCGTCAAGATCGCCGTATTTACCTCCGGATAGCGCCTTGACCCGGGGAGAATACAGGGGGATGATCAGGTTTTTGAATGAAGGCAGCTCGGCGAAGGGTCGAATCATCTGAAAGGTCCGGGCTATTCCGATCCTGGCGATTCGATACGGCGCCCAACCGGTGATTTCTTTACCCTTGTACACTATCCTGCCAAGATCCGGCTTCAGGAAACCCGTTATAAGATTGACAAGAGTCGTTTTCCCTGATCCGTTCGGTCCAATCACTCCGAGTAATTGGCCTTCATGGAGATCAAAACTTACACTGACGACCGCTTTAACGCCTCCAAAGCTCTTGCTGAGGTTTTCAACCCGCAAAATCAGGCCTGAGTCATTTTGATGGTTGTTCTGATCACTCATTTGTCAACTTCAACCCATCTTTCGAATTGCTGATACTTCCTCTGAATGTAGTGGAAAATACCTTCCGGTAGAGCGACAATGAAGACCACCAGGAAAAATGAATACAGCACTATTCTCAAACCACCGATTCCTCGAAGCGCTTCAGACAGGGGGACGAGAATAAACGCCCCCATAAACGATCCTGCGAATGTTCCCATACCGCCCACTACAGCCGAGGATAGAGGCAGAATTGAATAGTCGAGAGCAAAGGAAGGCATGCCTACAAACCCGTAAACATGGGTTAGAAAAGCCCCGCAGAAAGAACCTACGCAACCTGATATAAACAGGGCCTGGGCCTTCATCCAGTAAATGTTGATCCCCACGCTCATAACAGCCCTGTCGTTGTCCTTTATAGCTTTAAGGACAAGACCGTAATCGGTTGTGACCAGACGCCGGAAAGCGAACAGGGCAAACAGTGTCACGAAAACAATCACGTACGATTCAACAAACGGATTGGAGAACGCCTTGATACCGGTTATTCCTTCTGTGCCTCCAAATATGCCCGTAGCCTCAATGATACGTTCCAGCATTAACGGTAAAACGAGGGTTACCATCGAAAAGTAGACACCTCGCAATCTCAGGACCGGAGTCAACAGGACCGTGCATATAACGCCTCCCAGAACCGTAGCCAGAGGGAGATCTATCCATATAGGCAATCCGAGGATTTTGTTGGAAACCCCTGCGATATATGCTCCAACTCCAAAAAACAAAGCCTGGCCCAGGGACACCATGCCAACACCGACGAGAAAGTCCCAGCTCATGGCAAGCAGCGCAAAAACACACGTAGATATCAAGACCTTTTGCCAGTAAGAAGGCAGAAATAGAGGCAGGATGGTCAGCAAAAGTACGGGAGCCAGTGGTGGAACAGCCACGTAAAGCATTTCCCGGAACGAGTTCAGCGAGAACACGTCGTCGGATCTAGCTTTGATCCCTCTGTCTATTCTTTCCTTTCTCTTTTGTTTCACCTAAGGGCCACTCTCATGCGATGATTGGTATTCTCAATAAATGAAATTCTATATTCGATCTTCCAGTTCCTTCTGTTTTCCAAGAAGACCGGAAGGCTTGACTACCAGTATAACGAGAATAGCTATTAAAGATATTATCATTTTCCAGTGTGGGCCGGACAATATGTCTGTCATGATCTGTGCGTAGCCAATGAGAAATGAAGCCAAAACAACGCCAACAGAGCTTCCCAGCCCACCAATTATGCAAACTGCCATGGCATTGATAAGAACGTCATATCCATCGTTTACCGCAATCGTTCCACGGGGGAGGATCAGTATCGCGGCTATAGCGGCCAGACCTGACCCAAAAGCTACGCTCAATCCGGCAATGCGGTCTGAATTAATGCCAAGAGACAGGGCGGTGTGCTCATCCTGAGCGATGCCCCTGAAGGCGAGGCCAATCTTTGTATAGTGAGTAAAGAGATAAAGGCCTATAGCCAGCGCTATGCCGACTCCCACTATCCAGATTCGCTGATAATCCACGTAGGTGTTCCCGATCAGCAGGCTGCCATCACTAAAGACAGGTAGCGTGTATTCAAAGCCTGAGAATCCAAAGTAACGGAAAAGCTCCAGAATTATCAGACCAACGCCGAATGTGGCTATAACCTCCGAGATTACAAGACCACGAACCCGGAGCAAAACGAAGCGATACATCGCTGCTCCAAGCAGAGCCGTCAAAAATACAGCGATCGCGGCGGATACAAAGAATGGAAGCGCCAGCTTGTTTATCAACAGCCAGGATGCGAACCCTGCAAAAATGTACATCGCTCCATAGGCGAAATTAGACACGCCGCTTATACCAAAGGTCAAGCTGAATCCCAGGGCCGTTAGAGCGAGTATTACACTATTGATAAAGCCATAGATTAAAGCGACTTCCCACATGACCTCGCTCCTTGCTGACGTCAATTTTTCACTGATTTACACCCTGAGCGCTGCTTTAAGCTCTCAGGGCGTATTCAATCCTGGCTCGACATAATAATCGAACAAAGAACCTATTTCTTTACAGCGCTCATCCATTCCGGAAGAACTACCTTCCCTTCCGCTATGGATTTAGGAAACACTATTACCCTTTTCCCGTCATCCGTCCACTGATAGACACAACCAGCAGCGGTCTCTTTGGGATCAGCCCCGTAAATTACCTGATTACCTTCGTTGAATTTTATTCTTCCAATGACGCCCACTCGATCGGTTTTCTTGAGTTCATCAGCTACCTTGTCAGGGTCAAGCGAGCCTGCGCGTTCAACCGCCTCTGCAAAGATATAAACGGAGTCATAAGAAGGCGCCGGGCCATGTCCAGCTTCCATAGGGACTCCGAACTTCTTTTGATAATCATTGTAAAATTTTGTTGCCGGCGGATATTTTTCGACAGGGATGGCGCTACCTAGTTCAAAATTGGAGTTGAGCAGGCCACCGATTTTACCTTCAAAAATCTTCCAGGCCCCCTGGCCGGCCATGGGCGAGATGAATCCGCAAAGCATCGAGGGTATCTTTTGGGATTTCCACTGTTTGAGGAGGATTCCGCTCTGGGGCATATCAAATATCGGCATTATGACTTGAGCGTTTTTCATCTTGGCCTTCATCAAACCAGGCGCAAAATCCGAAGCCCCGGTCGGATAAGTCTCTGAACCCACGAGTTCAATGCCCATTTTTGAAGAAGCGACTTTGGCCGCTCCCTGGCCGGTTGCCTTTGCCCACAGCACATCCTGAGTCATCACGTAGAGTTTTTCGAAGCCAAATTCTTCTTTCATGAATCCCAGAGTCTGAGCAAGATAGCCAACCAGAGATTGCGCATTCAGGCAAACTCGAAAACAGTGTTTGTATTTGACCGGGTCTTCCTTGATTTTCTCTTCAAATTTTGGAGACATGGCTATAGTCGCCAGAAGTGGGACCTTATGCTTTGCTATGATGTCCATACCCGCCAGGAGTGACTCGGACCTGAATGGACCGACCAGGATTGCGTTAACCTTCTTTTCGGTGATGATTTTTTCCAGACCAAGCAAAGCCTCAGAAACCGGGACACCGGCGGAAGAGTCTCTTAGATCCGAGACGACAACCTCCAGAAGTCTTTTTTCCTGTCCGACTTTAACTCCACCTTTGTCGTTGATCTCATTGACGGCCATCTGAACCGCCTTTACGGATTCTCTACCCTCGAGCGAGGTGGTTGCGGTTGGAACGCCAATCAATATTGGATCAGCAGCGTATAAAGGCGACAATAACAGGACCGACAACATACTGATCATGAGGTTAGCCAAAACAAAGAGCCTTTTCATGCCAACATCTCCTTTCAAGATGAGGATACACGAGCGTCACGCCCAAAACCTTGACAAGCAGGTGATCCTGGTTTGCCTAAACCAATAATGGACTCACATCCGAAATATTTTCTGATTCAGGCAGAATAGTCGAAACAAAAAACAAGGCAATATTTTTACTTTAAATACCGTAACTCCTTAGTTATTATAGGCATTTTAACGTAATTCTGATTAACTGAGGATTTACCAAATACCTCTTTACGGAATATCAACATCGAAGATTCTCTCAGTCCCATTCCCAAAGATATCAACCACTTTAACCGCTATTTTATGATTCCCGGCTTCGACATATTTCCAAAAGGGAGTTGATAACTCAATAGTCCTTTTTTTGGGTGTCCTGAATGAGTGCCACACACTTGTAAAAACAGGCCCGTTTGGGGTACTGCCATAATTATCCACGGAGGGGGAAATGATCTGTTTGTTGCCGTAATCAAAATCCACCGCCCAGTAGTCTATCCAGTCACTCCATGTACCTGTCAGGACATGCCTACGGGTTTCATCATTGCGTTTACTGATGGACCTGACCAGCCTTCCCTGGCTGTCGATCAATATTCTCGATGATTTGATTTTTCCATTTTCAGTTGAAACTTCCTGATCCATTCCCACACAATACAAACCAAAATCCGACAGGGCGATTTGGGCTGACAGTCGCTCCAGGTTTGTTGTAGCCTTAAAGTAGGCGAGAATTTCCGATTCCTGGTCGCCGGAATCCGGTTTGGAATTCAACTGGATTTCCCTGGTAACTTTCTTCAGACAAATTCCCACGGACAAACTGTTGGCCTTGTCCAGGATCCACGGTTCCACGGAATTTTCGTAATCAAAGCCCATGACATCAAGCTTCTTTACCCCTGTATTAGAGCAAATATTCAGGACTTCCTGTATCATAAGGGAGTTTATGGAAATGTGACGAGGGACGAGGAAGGTGGCGAAATCCCCTTTTGCTGAACGAGAAATCATTTTGGCAATATCAGCAGGCTGTAGCTTCCCGGGACCTGAATTATCTTCGAAATCAAAAATGGTCGTCTGGAGATACCCATCCGAAGTCGCATCACTTCCATGGACGCCCAAGGATTTAGGATCACTTGAGTTTAGATGATCTGTGGCCTCCACAACATCAAAGGCGCCGCTGGTTCGTGTTAAATCGCCATCTGTTCGCATAAAATTTATCATGCGTTTCCGGCATGTGTGCGTTGCGATCTTACCGATGTCGCATCCTATCCATCTTCTTCCCAACTTCTGTGCGGCCTCCAGAAGGGACCCAGAACCGCAGAAGAAATCGGCCACCAGATCTCCCTGGTTGGTCGCAGTCATAATGATGCGTTCCAGTAACCTGACAGGTTTTTGGGTGGGATAGCCCCACATTTCCGGGTGAGCGTGGAGCAGTGGAATCTTCCACACATTGTCTGCTGGTACGCTCTTCACGAGTAACGTAAATGCACTTTCCGTCTTCCCCCCTGGGATAAACCTTCTTCCCTTCAACTTTCTTCATCCTGGAGACTTTAATGGGCTTGTCACGCTTTTCAAATTGCCAGTTAAAAATGCTTTTGGATGACTTGGCGTAGTAAAAGATTGTGTCCGTGGCGTTAGTGTACTGACGTTTACGAGTATCTGGTATCTTGTTGGTATAATACCAGATGATCTCGTTCCTGAATGCGTCTGCCCCGAATATTTCATCCAGTATCGACCTGATCATGAAGTTGGCTTTCCAGTCACAGTGGACCCAAAGGCTGCCATCGTCGGCGAGAAGACGACGAATTATTTTGAGTCTCTGATACATCATGTTCAGGTATGAACCAGGACCCTTTTTCCAGGAATCTCGATATGCAAACTCCTGAAAAACATTAACTTTCTCAGATCGATGCTCTCCCACCACAACACTCATGTTGAAATCTGTTCCAACGAGGAACGGGGGATCGATGTACACTAATTTGATCCCACCTAAAGCACGAATTTCATCCTTTAACTCACCGTAGAGAAGGGAATTCATAACGAGCCGATTGTCGCCCCTGATAATTTTGTTGATCCAGGATGAAGATGAATGGGAAGCGTTACAGGATTCGCTGGAGAAATCAGGAGGGATACAGACCCGCTCTATTGGACGTAAATCCGCAACCTCCTGTCTTTCAAGTTGTCGCTTTCCTCGCCATACCAGCTCCACATCAGACAATACCGGTTCAAATTCACAAGAGTCAGGCTCGTCGGATATCCTTGTGGACTCCAGCTTTCTCTTTGAATTCTTCCTTGCCGATTTGTCCGAACCCATACGTCAGGATGTTGTCCTTTCTCTGAACACCAGAATGGGACGTGTGGTCAAACGTGCCAGATTTAGAGCTTCGTCACTTATCAACTTCAAATATTTTGGTCGATTGTGTCCGTACGCTCCCAATACTACCAGATCATATCTGTGTACAGCCACTTCTTTTAGAATTTGTTCAACAAAATCACCTTTTGTCATTTTGGTTATTGGTTCAAAATCAAACTTTCTGAGAATGTTAGCCCCTAGTTGCAGCGATTCCCTGGCAAATTCGTCACTCTCACGCTGCGCTGTTTCCTGGACATGCAACAAAGTTATTTCAGCATTCTTGGCCTTAAGGAAAGGCGCTGTAAACTGAAGAGCGGCTTTGTCGGTTTCCGAACCTCTGTATACTATTAGCACCCGCTGGATTTCCCGGAATTGCCTGACAATGAGAACAGGCTGTTCGGCGTTATGCAGGATTTTGGCGTGAACCGCCCCTAAAAGAAAACCCCTCAGATACGATTGTTCGTGGGAACCTAAAACAATCATGTCATACTTTTCTGAACCCGCAATGTTGAGTATTTCTTCAGCGGGATCACCTTCCTTAACAACCAGTTTGCACGGGATCTTAGCTGAAAGACAGGATTGACAGGCATCATTGAACTGCGCTCTAACCTCTTTCACATCTCCTTCAATCTCTCCTTCCAGCCCGCCTTTGGAAAGGAATGGAGCGTAGCCTTCAGCCACTATGTCCGACAGGTTAGGTTGCACATGTAAGGCGTCTACCGCCGCATTCTGATTCTCCATTAAATGGCATGCGAATTCCAGGCCTGTATAAGTCTCAGGATTCTTATCGACAGCCACCAGAACTTTCATCTCTTAAACCTCCTCTAGCAAGACCGGTTCAATTGCGCCGATCAAACTCGAAACACACTCTGATCCAGCCTATTGAGTTATCTCATCACTAAAACGGATGTCGGACACTTACTGACAAAACGCCCAACCCAACCTTTCGAGAAGAAACGGTTAAGCAGCGACTTTTTGCCAAGCCATAAGGCAAGAAGGTCCTGTTTGGTTTCCTGCGCTATTACCCGTTCAAAATCGGCGATATCCATAAGACGAGTATTGATGGCGACTTTTCGATCGCTATAATAATCTCCGATTTCAATCAGCCTGGTGTAGACCGACTGCTCCATATCACCATTTTGGCTCAACCCTATGAGATCCAGACCGGCGTTATGGATTGTGATCATCTGGTTGATCATTTCAAGTGATTCCTGACTTATATAACCCTGATCCAGACAGGCTACAATTCTGGTAATCGCCTGTTGCTCCTTGACGAGAAGCACCGAACAATCAGCGCCGTCCACAACTTGCTGAGGAGCGGGAACGGAATTTGCCCACTCGCATTTGTCGCCTTTTGCGCAACCAAGAACAATAAGGTCAATGCCGTCATCCTGGGATTCTGACAAAATCTCCCGCTCCGGACTTCCCGATCTGACTCGAACCCTAAAATCTTTTTTTCGACCGGAAAAGATTTTCATCTCTTCCATTAACCCATTTTTTACAGGTATCCATTCATACGTGCCCTGCCCGACCTCATAAGGAGAGTCTTCGCTGCTCCAACTATTCAGGAATGTGGCTCTATACTGTCTCAAGGCTTTACTGATGAGTATGTCCGCCTCAGAATTAGGCCACTTGCCTGAATCTTTACCTGCAGAGCCCTGACTTACCCCTAGCAAGGTCACGTCAGCCCAGGTGTTCATGGCCAGTTTGATGGTTTCTTTAAGAGCGTATTCGCTATACGGATGTTCGTCTCCTGCAAATAGAATTCTCATGACGCTTGTTTCTCCTTAAGCCCTTAGTGAAATTCTATCAGAGAGGCCGTTTCCCGGAGCACGTTTACATGATCCGCCTGATGTAAAAACCAGATGAACGGTCGACTCCTTACAAAGTTTTCTATATGTTTCTGTTAAGTTTTCCATCTCCACACTGTCTCGACAAAATACCAGGACCTAAGTAATTTTAATGTTCCGGTACATATTAGCCTAAAATCTGACAGCTTGGGAACCTCGCAGCGCTAACCTCGAATCTTGGCTTCCGCTCGGGTTACCGCCTCCTGAATTTCACTCAGCTTGAACGGCTTGGCGATAAAATCAAACACACCTTTGTTGAATGATTCCTTCGCTGTTTCCATAGTGGCAAAGCCTGTGATTACTATAACTTCGGTTTTGGGTGAACGTTGTTTGGCCTCAGCCAGAAGCTGCATACCGTCTATACCTTTCATTTTCAGATCCGTGATAATAATGTCATAATTAACATCCTTGATCTTACTCATAGCGTCCGAGCTTTGGGTGAAGGTGTCCACCTCATAACCCTGCTTTTCGAGAGCGGGCTTCAATCGTTTACAAACGATTGGTTCATCATCCAGGACCATAATCTTTAATTTACTCATTTTCTCCTCCTACCGGCAGGGATTTCGCGAGATTCGCATACTGGTTAAAAAACTGTTCAACAAAATGCTGAACCTCTTGATCACTTCTCAATTGTATATCCAATTGTCTGCTAAAAACTATCAGGGCCCCCAGGACCTCAAGGCGGCTTGCAATTTCTTCTTTGGGCAGGTCCGTAAGCCTTGCAACTACAAGATTACCTTTTGTCACAACGCTGAAGTTATGGTTAGACAATATCTCTGATAGTACCTGAGCCTTACAGGAGCGGCGGGTTAGGTCAATAACTCCTGCGACAAAACGAAAATAAATGTGATTGCTTTGCGATTTTTCATACATCGTAGCGTCAATTAAACTGACATTATTTCCGAGTCTTAGATTGAGATTCATATATAGCTTACTGACAACCGCCAGGTTAAATCCGGCGTTTGCGCTCCCGTCACAGTCAAGCTCCCGACTTCTGCCGAGGCTCGACATCAAACTTCTGAAATCAACGGTAACCGTTCTGGCGCTCCAGGAACCTGGATAGGAAACCCCCTTCCAGAATGATCTTAGAGGCAGACAATGAACACTTTCAATTCTAACTTTGTTTCCTGAGATTCCCTGATCGATCCCGTCACCTAAGTCAAGAATGCTCAAATCAAGGGGAATATCAGATTTTAAAGTCCAGACTTTAGAGTCCTTGAATCTGGAGAGAGAACCGGGAATCTCAATCAGTTCCTGGACCGATTTTTCGTGAATAAAACGGATCATATCATGGACCGAGATATGACCGTCCGGGGTAAAATCCGAAGCGTAAGGGTCAATCAGATGAAGTGGCGATATTCTCTTGAGCAGCCTTCGCAAGAGACGGAATTCAGGAGATCCTTCGAAAACCGAACAATGGACCCGTTCGAATTGGATAAGCTCGTGAACTTTTCCTGAATAAACGATCCTATGATGAGTGTCTAGAGTAACTTCCATGCCGGTTTTCAGGATTGTGGCAATATTGTCCACTCCGAGAAGCGCGGGAACTCTAAACTCCCTGGCAATAGTCGCAAGGTGACCGGCGGCAGAACCTCGTTCGGCGATAATCGCAGAAGCTTTAGGAACGATTTGGGCGAGCCACGGAGCCGTATATTTCGTCACAAGGACCGCTCCCTCGGGAAAACCGGTCATGTCGTCATGGGTACTAACTATATAAACTGAACCTGATCCGACACCCGCATGAGCCACAACGCCTTCATCCTCTATCAAAACGGGATAAGTTGAATAACGCTCATGGATTTTTTTGTCTGCGTTGCCGTATTCGGGGCTTATCGCCATTTTTCGACACTGTAGAATCCAGACCTGACCCTGGGAATCCAACGCCCATTCTATTTCCTGCGGACGTTTAAAGTACCTCTCCAATGCCATTGCCCATTTAGCCAGGTCCTCCACGCTGGATTCAGAAATTGAAGCGTCGCTTTGCATATTTTCGGGTAAAGTCACTTCCTCTTCACCGCCTTGTGACGCCGCCCTTACAAATGATTCTTTTTTGGGAATTCGCTGGAAAATGATTTTGTGTGGATGGGACCTTTTCACAAGGTAAAGGTCAGTGGAATCCCGCCCTTCCACTACAGTGCGACCTAGCCCAAACGATGCGTAAATTGCCAGACAGTCGGGTTGCCCGGGTTCCAGAGATAATGTTTGGATGACTCCGCTCGCCCGGCTGTCAATCATCTCCTGACAAAGCACCGCCATTGCGGTCTCTTCGCCGATCATACCCATCTGCCGTCTGTATATAAGGGCTTCGGGGGCATAAAGACTGGCCAGAACCCTCTTATACGCATCCTGGATCTGGTTCACCGGAACATTTAGAATACTTTCATGCAAACCCGAGAAAGAGACTTCCCCGTCTTCACCGTATGCGCTGCTACGGATGGCCCAGAACACACTGTCATTTTTTATGTGGGTCTTTATCTGTCGGGTGACGTCCTTAGGAACTATACCAGCGAGTATGCCGTATCTGATCTGCCCAGAAGCTTTTTTCAATGTCTCCTTGCCTGATATCCATAGCTCAAGCCAGGAGTGAATCCGTTCTTCAAGGTCGTTATAATCTATGAAGCGATTGTAGGCCCGGTTGGTGATAACAAATCCGGACGGGGCAGGAATTCCCTGCCTGCGAACGATCTCGCCCAGTGCGTTTGCCTTCCCACCGGTCAGTTCCGGCATATCAAGCGGCATATCTGCGAGAGACATGACATAAGGGGCGTCGGACTGATCAAGACGGCCCCTCAGTTCCATTACAACAGGAAGAAAAACTTTATCAAGAGTCGAATACAGAACGTGGTACCGATCTGATGAGATCAAATTGAGGCTCTTGATCATTCGCAATAGCAAGTCTTGTAATTTAGCTACTGCGTCCACCAAATATTTTCTTTCAAAAATACAATCGCCCGCTGATTTTTCCCCAAGATCAGCTATTAGCTCCATGGCCTTCTGGTGGTCCTCGAGTAAAAACTGGAACTGCTCAAACACTTCTTGAACATTTAATGTCTCATGTTTTCGAGAAATCAATTTGCTGATTGATTTTCTTATTCGAGACCACATATCAGACAGCTCCTTTGCGTCGGCAAGGACCCTTTTATCCATTGGAAACATATCTTGATCATGATATGCCAAGGCAAGAAAGGCGCCAAAACTAAATAACTAATTATAACAGATAGATATTATTCAAACTCAAGAACACTTAGGCTCGATGATGTTTCAAATTGAAAAGCATACAAGGTATAATGTGCCAAAACCATCTGATACATAGTCTCACAAATGTTTCAAAATGGTATTAAATTAAAAGTTGTGGAATCAGGATATGTTTTGAGATCTGGAAAATCTCCGGGATATCGTAAAGAAGTTATCTCAGGATTAAGAAAGTTCGTACTTTTTAAGCTTTCTCCATAGGGTTGTGCGCGGCATATTTAATATTTTGGCGGTCTTGCCAAGATTGTGATTCGTATATTTGAGTACACGTTCAATGTAGTCTCTTTCCTGCTCTTCATAGGTTGGCCACTTTTCGTGTTCTGTTACAGATAACTCTCTCAAATCAGGAGGGAGATCATTTAAAGTTATTGATTCCGACTCAGTCAAAGCGACAGCCCTTTCCACTATATTTTCGAGTTCCCTCACGTTTCCAGGATATGTGTAGGCAAGAAGGACTTGTCTGGCAACAGGATCTATGCCTGAAATCTTCTTTCCAAATTTTGTGGAGTATTTTTTGGTGAAAAAGTCTACAAGTAAAATCAAGTCCTCTTTACGGTCCGCTAAGCTCGGAAGATTGATTTGCACTACGTTCATTCTGAAATAAAGATCTTCTCTAAACTTTCCTTCCTGAACAGCCTTCTTGAGATCTTTGTTAGTAGCTCCTATGAAACGTAAATCCAACTGGATAGGTTTATTCGCCCCTACACGCATTATTTGTTTTTCCTGGATCACCCGCAAGAGCTTTCCTTGCATGGAAAGCGGCATGTCCGCGATCTCATCCATGAAAGCGGTCCCGCCTGCAGCGGTTTCCAGAATACCAATTTTGGTAGCCGTAGCTCCAGTGAAAGCTCCTCTCTGGTATCCAAATAATTCACTGGCGATTAACTCCTCTGTGAATCCCCCACAGTTAAAAGCCACAAACGCCATCTCTTTGCGTCGACTTTGACGGTGAACTGATCTGGCGACAAGTTCTTTCCCTGTTCCACTCTCACCTTGAATCAAAACATTACAATCCAGAGGGGCAACTTTTTCTATTAGTCTGAAAACCTCTTTCATTGGTGCGCTGACACCAATCATTTCCTTCCAGCCGTCCATACAGCCAAGACTGGTTTTTAACGCTCTATTTTCATCCAGAAGGCGTTTACGATCGTAAACCTTTGAAGCAAGATGCCTTATTTCCTCAAGCTTGACGGGCTTGGCCACATAATAAAAAGCTCCTTGCCTGACAGATTCGATTACTGAGTCTATCGAAGAGCACCCCGTTATTAGAACTATTTCCATATCAGGGAATCTTAGCTTGGACTGTTTTAGCACTTCCAGCCCGTTGATTCCCGGCAACGAAATATCCAAAAACGCCAGATCGACTGGAGAATGCCCCAGAGCATTGAGGAATTCTTCCCCCGAGCTATATGTTTGGACAGCGTATCCTTCTTTTTCAAGCGCCTTTTTGAGTCGAGCGCGAACAATTTCTTCATCGTCAATTATTGCAATACGCATCCGGATACCGGCCTCACACAACCAGAGTTTTATTCTTTTCAGCGGGCAATGTGACCACGAAAGTGGTTCCTACGCCTTGTCGACTTTGGGCTTCGATAGTTCCCCCGTGTTTTTGAATGATGCCGTATGTAACGGACAGCCCAAGGCCGGTTCCTTTGCCTACCTCCTTGGTCGTAAAAAACGGATCAAAAATGTGGTGAAGGTCTCCCGGGTCAATACCCTGACCGGTATCAGTGACAAAGATTCTAACGAATTTCCCCTGATTCAGCTCAGTGCCTCTGACAGTCAAAAGTCCACCGTTGGCCATCGCTTGAACTGCATTTAAAAAAAGATTCAAGAACACCTGTTGTAGACTTTTGTAATCTCCGTAAACAGTGGGAAGATCCTCAGGAACATCCACATCCTGATCAACGCCGGATAACAATAACTGATTTCTGACTAGTTTGAGCGTATCGTCAATGACGGAGGCAATTGATATCGAAATCATCTCAGGTTTCTCGGACCTTGAAAAGTCCAATAAATTTCTGATTATTTCTGACGCCCGGTCCGATTGAATGATAATATCCTGGATCATTCCAAGCGCCTCCTGCTGGTCAATGCTTCCGAGATCCTCCTTCAGGGCTTCAGCCGTCAGGACTATATTATTCACGGGGTTGTTCAGTTCATGGGCGATACCGGAGGTAAAGGTACCTATGGCTGAAATTTTCCTTGCTTGCACAAGTTGTTCCTGACGGTCTTCAAGTTCGTTGATCATCATGTTGAAGGCCTTGAAAAGCGATACGAATTCCTCGGAACGGCAATGATCTTCTGGTATTGGTGTAAAATCCCCCTTCGCAATCTTTTCCATCGCTTCCTCCATCTGGTCCAGAGGATCGGTAAAAAGCTGGGATATGTAAAAAGCCACGATAATTCCCATGATAACGAAAAACTCATCGATCCGATGAACAAATAAAGGGTACGGTGGAATAGATCGTCAATCCTGTCCCGTTCCTCCTTGGCCCAAGTCCCGGCAATGTCAATTAGAGACTGCCCTATGATTCTGAGTTTCTCTTTCGGGGCAGAGAAATCCATCCGCTCAATTCGTGAATTCTGGCTGGAAATGTTTCGCTGAAGTTCGGATAGGATTTCTTTGTAAGATTGAAGAGTTTGGTAAAATACAGGTTCTTTCTTGTCCTTGGATAGATTAAGGATGGCTGACTCAGTTTTAAGATAAAGGCCCTCTGCCTTGTCAACATAAATCAACGCTTCATTAAGACTGGCCGGCTGCTTGTACAAAAAAAAGTTTTTCTCAAAACCCCGAACTTCGTGGAGATTGTTGACCAGATCGTCGGCAACCTCTACCAGTCGCAACCATCTTCCGATCTCCCTATGTGACTGAAAGCTAAACATTGCAAAAAACAACACTGATAGGAAACAGAAAAGAAAGGCCAAAATAATTTTTCGTCGTATCTTGAAACGAACCTTTTTCATGTTATGACCTTTCCGCGAGAAAAGATAACCACCCCTCCGAAACTATAGATTCGGGAAAATCTCATTATTGAATATGTCTATTAATTTCCAGTTGTTGGAAACATTGGGCTTTCAACAAATCACCTCGTTCCCGCAACCGGCGTCTTGAGATAATTAATTGATTTTCTTGATCAAGTCAATTGAATACCATTTCTTCCTCCGGTTGAACCAGGCAAGAGGTTCCGGGAGCGAAGAGCAACTTCCGGGCACAGACTGCATCACCTTACACGAAAATCCATATTTTGAGAGTTGTTCTTTCACCGCTTCAAGAATTCCTTTTCCCGCAAGAAGCGCGTTTCGGCTTGATCCTGATGTAAAACTACAAAATCTTCTTGTATAATGGTTGAATGGTCCCAACAGACCAAGGAGCGTTACAAACGCCAATGCTTTCCATGTAAGGGAGGATAGGAGATTAAAACCACTGTCGGCAATATCCTGGGCAGAATTAATCAACTCGATCAATGCGTCAATTATAGAATTCAGGAGTGGGCCTTCTTTGCAGTGAAACTAGTTTGATTTCATACTGCCTTCAGAGCGAGGCTGGTCCAGAATCTTTCTGATCTCGGTTAACAAATCATTAAATATGTAAGGTTTACCGACAAATCCGCTAGCCCCAATGCTTATGGCGGCTTTTGCGGCTCCATTGGCGGAATAACCGCTACAGATGAGTGATTTTACAGATGGGTTGATTTTAAGAAGTTCTTCGAGACATTCTTTGCCCCCCATTTCCGGCATCATAAGATCCAGAATTACCAGATCTATGTTGTCTCTTTCCGCCTCATATATTGACAACGCCTCTCTACCGCCCATGGCCGTTATCACTCGATAACCAAAATCCTCCAGCAATTCTTTCCCCACTTCCCTGACAGTTTCTTCGTCATCTACGAGAAGAATTGTCTCGTCGCCTATTACTGTCATCTTGATATCAGTTTTATCAGGCGATATTTTTTCGGAAACAAGAGCGGGAAAATAAATCTTGAATGTTGTCCCGGCGCCCATTTCACTGTAACAGGTAACATGGCCTCCATGCTGTTTCACAATACCGTATACCATGGCCAAACCAAGCCCCGTTCCCTTTCCTGAGGCCTTGGTTGTGAAAAAGGGCTCAAAAATTCTTTCAATGGTTTTCCTGTCCATACCGGACCCGGTGTCCGAGACTGAAAGGCATACAGACGGGCCAGGAGTAGCCTCGATATGACTTGCGCAATATTCAGAACCCAGGAATGTACCGCTGGTTTCGATAATCAGCCGACCCCCTTCCGGCATCGCATCCTTAGCATTCACCGCAAGATTCATTATGATCTGCTCAATTTGGGCGGCGTCGGCATTGATAGCATCTATTTCGTCTGAAAGATGGAGTTCTATTTCGATCATCTTGAAAATTGTTCGATCGAGTAGTTTCTTTATTTGCCTGATTTCATGATTTAAATCCAGCGGTTTTGGTCTAGTCTCAGTTTTCCTGCTAAATGTGAGTATCCTCCTGACGAGATCAGCCCCATTAACCGCCGCTTTATTTACTGATTTTACGCTGTGCCTCAATTTGTCGGTCAGATTACTATCCATCAATATCAATTCAGAGTATCCGATGATTACCTGCAAGAGGTTGTTGAAATCGTGCGCTATTCCGCCGGCCAGAGTCCCAATCGCCTCCATTTTCTGAGCCTGTATGAGTTGGGCGCGAAGATTTGTGTTTTCCGACACGTCCATCATAAACGCCAAGACTGCAAGATGATTATTGTATTCTATTGTTTTGGGCCAAATTACCATTTCGAACAATTCGCCTGTTTTCTTGATCCCCTCGACCTGATAAGACTGCCTGGTCGGTTTCCCGGCAAGGAATCTCCTGTAGCGTTCCATAAAGAGATACTGATGCCCGGGAGCAACGAATTCCGTCAAAGATCGTCCCTCGATTTCAGCGCTGTCCTCACACTTGAACATTGCCATCAATTCCGGGTTGGCGTAAAAATATTTACCATCCTGAAATATTGCTATGCCAATAGGAGCCTGCTCTATTAATAACCGCATCTTTTTCTCTGAATCCGCCAATCGCTTTTCATAGAGCTTTCGATCAGTTATGTCGGTAGCCGTAGCAAGACTACCCTTAAATACGCCATCAGAATCAAAAATGGATCGTGATGACACAAGTGTGTGTAGAATTTCACCATTCATTTTGACCCACGTAAGCTCATAAGACTCTGATAGTCTCACGTTCCTTTTCATCATCTGAATACGAAGGGTTTCTCTGCTTGATTCGTTGAGAAACTTTTCCACTCTGTGACCTATCAAGTCACTTTCCGCACAGCCTAGCATCTGACAGGCTCTCTTGTTGGCATAGGTTAGGATGCCTTCCCTGTCAACGATACCAATGGCTTCAGTCATTGTTTCAATAAGGTTACGATATCGTTGCTCGCTATCTCGCAGCGCTTCTTCGTTTTTGACTCTTTGGGAAACATCGGTAACAACCGCTACAATAGTGTCGTTCTGATTATCAAAATCGGTTAATCTTGCTATTCTTATTGAGGCGTCAAAATTTGTTCCATCCTGCCGTTTCAACTTTGAGTCGACTTCGGCTACATCCCCCTTGCCAAGATTTGAATAGAGCATAGTTCCTACTCTTTCAAACTCTTCTTCCGACTCATAGATTATCCTGGCGCTTTTCTCAATAAAGTCCGTCTCATTTCTGAATCCGAACATTTGAATCCATGCCTCGTTGGCCCATTTTATGGTCCGGTTCTCCGCCAGGTGTATGCCTACCGGCGATGCTGCAAGGATTGTTTTCAGTAAATGTTCCTTGTCCTTTAACTCCTTTTCTATCCTCTGCCTTTCTGAAATATCCAGGCCCGTCCCTATTACACATCTTGTATTATCAATTTCAATCGCTCTTCCTGTAAAAAAATAGGGAATTGTCTCCCCCGTCTTTGTGAGGTATAGAGCCTCAATCGTGGTATCGACATTGTTCAGAGATTTCTCAAAACTCTCTCGCACCTTTTTTCTGTCAGCATGAGCAATCAGGTCCAAAGGTTTCAGTTTAGCTATTTCAGAATTAGAATACCCTGTAACCTTTTCAACGTTGCGGTTCCATCTCAGCAGCCTGCTATGTTCGTCAAACAGATAGAATACGCCTGGCAGACTATCGATAAGGGCGTCTGAAAGATGTTTCTCCTTCTGTAACTCCTCGTGAGAAACCTTCCGTTCGTATTCGCGTTCATGAAGAGATGCCGCCATTTGATCAAAAGCGCTTCCCAGTAGGCCTATTTCTCCGTTTCGACCGTCCAGTCCGGTGCGTACGCTGAGGTCTCCTTTCTTGATCTTTTCCGTCGAATTTATCAATGTGTTCAAATGGCGAATCACCATCAGGTAAGATAGACCCGAGACCACCAACATTCCCAGAAAAGCTGCCGCTCCCAACCAAAACAAACTTGCGAGTAATAGGCGGTCAGCCCCCTCGGTAACGTGCCCCACAGGTATACCGACATAGACATAGGGGCCTTTGGAAAAACTACCCAATCGTCTGAAACCGTAGATTTTCCTGACACCGTCAATTCCTACCGCTTCCATTACCCCCTCTTTATTATCCAGAACTTTTTTCACAATTTCCGACAATGATCCGGATATTCCAATCCATTGTGTGGCGTCGGGATAACGGGCCATAACGAAGCCCGCACTGTCTACAACCGTAAGGCTGGCATTGGGAGGAATTATTTGATGTTGGAAAAGCGTGTCAAGAATTCTCATGTCGAGAATTGCAAAGACGACTCCTTTAAACTTTCCTTCAGAATCCAGGATCGGGTATCCAAAACCAACTTCAGCAGAACCTGAAACGGAATTATTATGAAAACCCCCTATTGAAAACCGGGTCGTTCTCAAAGTTTCATTGAAGTAAGACTGGCCTGTGAAATCTTTCATGCCGGAATCACCCAGAACACTACAGACGAGTTTTCCCGACGAATCAATCAAACCGAGATCAGTATAAAAAGGAAAGGTTTTCTTGAAAATGCCTGGATTGAAAAGGTCCAAACAAGATTTGGGGCCCAACTCCAGGATATTCGGTTCCTGCGCCAAAACCTTGAGAACCTGCCTGGTTTCTTCCACCACAAAGTTAAACTGTTTTTCAAAATGACCGGCTGTCGCCAGGACCTTTTCCTGGGCTCTGACTATGGCTTCTTCCCGTAATTCAAGGTTGTTGAACAATGTTAGTAAAACGAGAGGAATAAGACCAAGGATTACCAGGAATATCAGCTTGAACTTTAAGCTCTTGGGAAAAACCGCCATAATGGAAGTCTCCGGTATTCTCACAGGTAGAAAGATGGCGCAAGAACGTTGGTAATAGGACCATCAATCCAGGATGATCAAATGAAGTTTCCTTGTGTGAGCTGTTATATTCGATTATACTTGGGATTTAAGAGTATCATCAGGACAGATTAATCGCGATAAACAATTGCGTCAACTCTATATATTTTTGCCGGTGTCAGCCTACTCATAGCTCCGAAAGGGGAAAAAATTGGACAGTGGTCTAGGGAACATTCTGTCGAAGAGTTGGAAGTGGATTCTCCTGATAATTTTGATCGCATTGGTCATCTACAAGGTTAAGTTTGCGCCTGTGCCGGTATCAA
>FUWD013231725.1_pt1 | contig 20187 bp, 17 predicted proteins | sample 1063281 | NCBI WGS metagenome assembly FUWD01 (sample SAMEA79048168, study PRJEB19326) | metagenome | biome: marine | reverse complement strand
TCGCCGCACTGGCCTCCGTGGTTGCGGCAACTGCTCAAAACTCATGGTGGTTTGGTTTCGCCATCGCACTCCCGCTGAGTTTCGCCTCACTGTTCATTCAACGAGCTGCGGCCAATCAAGCCGCAAAGCTGGCTGGCAACATTCACAGAACTAGACAGCGAGTCCGAGCTAGTGCATCCAAAAGCCAGACAAAAATAGCCAAGGACCGGCAGTGGAGTCCTAACCCCCTGCCCGCGCCAATGCCCGATCTCAAGAGGGGCGAGCTCGTCCAGCCTCTGGCGGAAGTCATCGAAATTTCTGCACCAAAAAAATCGTTGGCTTCAAAAGAAATAGACGAGATTCTGGCTCGCCGTCGGGCAATTTAGCCAAAGACCTCTAAGCTTTCAATCGTCCATCCCAACCAAAACGGAGACCAACATGAGCCTGCTTGACTCAATCAAAAATCTTTTCACACGCACCGGCAAGGCTGCTTCCAGCTCCGCTGCAACCGTCGCACACGAAGTTCGTGACGCCGCCAAGGAAGTCCCCGCAGAGGCGTTGGCCTTGGTTGAAAAAGTCGCCACAAGGGTCGCAAAGACCGCCGCAACCGCTAAGAAGCCAGTAGCCAAGAAGCCAGTTGCGAAGACTACTGCAGCGAAGAAGCCAGTAGCCAAGAAGCCAGTTGCGAAGACTACTGCAGCGAAGAAGCCAGTAGCCAAGACCACTGCAGTTAAGTCAACTGCAGCGAAGAAGCCAGTAGCCAAGACCACTGCAGTTAAGACAACTGCAGCCAAGAAGCCAGCTGCCAAGACCACTGCAGGTAAGAAAACTGCAGCCAAGAAGCCGGCAGCCAAGAAGCCCGCAGCTAAAAAATAGTTAACTAACTACGTATGAAGCCGACTGTTTCAAGGTCGGGTGTGTGAACTTGAATCCTGATTCGGTGAGTTTCTCAGCACTCATTTTTTGAGAGCAAAGTAGTAATTCTTTAGCAGCTACACCTATGACAAGGTTCATTGCCCAGGCCGGAACCTTTAGAAAAGTCGGCCTGCGGAGTTCTTTGCCAAGAGCTGTAACAAGCTGTTTGCAGGTGGCCGGTTCCGGGGCAGTGAGATTGAATGCCCCAGTTGCTTCCTCGTTGTCTATCAAATGAATAATTGCCCTAGCTTCGTCCTCGAGGCTAATCCATGCCCACCATTGGCTGCCTCGCCCAATCGAAAAGCCAACACCAGCACGAATAAATGGTAATAGGCGACCGAGGGCACCTAGCTTTTTGCTCATGACTAAGGTCGTTCTGGCAAGTACGACGCGGGTGTTGGCTTTGAGGGCTTCGCCTTCCCAAGAGGCGGCCAAGTCGGCAAGAAATCCCTCTCCCCGACCTGAATCTTCTGTCAGTAGCTCATCTCCGCGATCGCCATAGATCCCTGAGGCAGAACCGCTTACTAAAACTTTTGGTTGGTTCTTTGCGTTGTTTATTGCGTCACAACGTTTTCGTGAGTCATCCTTGATGAGATGAGCAATTTCATGTATTTCTTTGTCCATGGAATGCGTCCAGTCGTGGCTCCGCCCATGTTTACGACCGCGTCAATGGATTCCATCAAACTCGGGTCAAGTGCTTCTAGGTCAGGCTTCCAGCTAACTTCGTTGCTCGCTTTGGCTTCGCGTCGAACCAGCACAACTGGCTCGTGCCCGAGAGCCAACAGCTGCCTAGAAAGCTCAGTTCCAACTAGTCCCGATGCTCCTGAAATCAATACCCGCATTCAAAACCTTTCGCCACTGGAAAGATTACCTACAATTGGCGAAGACTGTTTATTCCAACGGTCGGGAAAACAGAAGGTCATGAACGTAGATATTTGGGTTTGGTTAATTACAATCGGCGCATTCTCAGCCGTGATCCTGGGCGACCTGGTTTACCAGGTGCGAAATCCCCATGAGCCCGGCTTCCGGGAATCCGCAATCCAAAGCGCCATCTATATTTCACTGGCTTTGTTGTTCACTCTGGTCATCGGCCTTGTATGGCCAGGTCAGTATGCCGGTGAATACCTTGGCGGCTTTATTACCGAAAAGGCACTGTCGGTGGACAACCTATTTGTCTTTTTGGTTATCTTCACCCAGTTCAAGGTGCCGAGAAAACTTCAGTCTGAGGCCCTCCTAATAGGCATCGTCATAGCCCTTGTGCTCAGGGGTATTTTTATTGCCGCAGGTGCTGCGTTCATCGAGAACTTCAGCTGGGCTTTTTACGCCTTCGGTGCGTTCCTGCTACTGACGGCTATAAAGCTAATCAAGGACACTGCCAAGGGCCTAAAGCCAGACGGAGAAATCGATGACTTCGAAGACGGGCGACTAATTCGTTTTATTCAACGGCGTTTTCGTTCAACCAGCCAGTACCACGGGACAAAGTTGGTGATTATAGAAAACGGCAAACGGGTAATTACGCCACTGCTGCTAGTCATGGTTGCGATTGGATTTACCGATTTACTCTTCGCGCTCGATAGTATTCCGGCGGTTTACGGTCTAACCAATGAGCCCTACATAGTTTTTGTGGCAAACGCTTTCGCCCTGTTGGGCCTGAGGCAGCTTTATTTCTTGCTAAGCGGCCTAATGCAGCGACTCCGATATCTTGGCTTTGGACTGAGTTTGATTTTGGCTTGGATCGGCATCAAGCTCGTAATTCACGCCCTTCACAAAAATGAAGTCCCGTTCATTAATGGCGGAGAGGCCATCAAAGTCATTCCGGAAATCTCCACTGGCTTGTCACTGATGGTGATTTTGATAACACTGATTGTCACCACTGCCTGGTCACTTCTTGCAACCAGGGCAAAAGGTGAAAAAGACAACTAGATCCAGAACGGAAAAATCATTTGCATTCGCCAGACAAAATGTGGGACCGGCAGCGCCATCCAGATGGACAAGAAGTAAAGAGCAAAGAGCACAACGGCCACCATGAGAACTACCAACGCCCCTGACCTGCCCCTCAGCCTCCAAGCCACGCCCTTTCGCCAATAAGCGTGCATGCCAAAAGCTAGAGCAAGCACTAAATAAGGTGCGTAAGCAACGGCGTAGAACTGAAAAGTAGTGCGTTCAAGGTAGAACACCCAGGGCAACCAACCGGCCAAAAAGCCAATGACCAGTGCGAAGCTACCCGCATCAAACTTCCGAATGTTTCTAAGGCCTAACCAAATAATTGCCAACAACCCGCCCAGCCAAATTACAAGATTAGGGATCGCGGTCAGTGCAACGGTGCAATCAGTGAGCACCCCGCAGGCACTGGAGGCCTCGTAGCGCTCGAAAAACAGGGCGGTTGGCCTGAGGCTAAAAAGCCAGTCGAAAGCGTTTGCCTGATAGGGGTGGGGGCTTGTGAGCCCAGTGTGGAAGGCGTAGGCGTTGAGGTGATAATCCCAAAGAGACTCGTACCAACTTGGCTTAGCGTTTCTACCCCATCCATCGCTCCCGGTAATCCAACCAAGCCAGCTGAGCAGGTAAATTCCGAAGGCTGGAACCAAAAGCACAAACGCATTTAGTGCCCCTTGGCCAATTGCCAGAACACGCGTCATGCCTAGCCGACCCCGAAGGTTCAGATCTACAATAAATGTGTAAATACCAAACGCTGCCAAGAAATACAAACCCGACCACTTGACTCCGATGGCTAGCCCAAGTGCGATACCTGCCAATAACAGCCATCCGCGTATGACTAGTCCGTTTGATCGAGAATGTCGGAGCCTGCGCTCCCAGGCTTCTTGGTCTCGGATCACAAGGTAAAAAGCCAGCAGAGCGAAAAACGCAAGAATCCCATCGAGGATTGCGGTGCGCGAAAGAGTTATTGATAGACCCTCTAGGGCCATCATTAGCCCAGCGACAGCCGCAAAGAAGTTTGATCCAATCAACCTTCGGGCAATCAGGATTACCAGCGGAATCATCAGTGTACCCAGCAGGGCTGTCGCGAAGCGCCAGCCGAAAGCTGAGTCGGCACCGAATAACTGCATGCCAAGCCAGATCATCCACTTGCCAAATGGCGGGTGCACTACATAAGCGGCAGTGTCCAGAAAGCCAGAGAGATTGCCCATTTCAAAGTCGACATTGGCATCGGCTGGCCAATTACGCTCAGAACCGAATAGGCCAAGGGTATAAGCGTCTTTCACGTAATAGGTCTCGTCAAATATCAGAAGCCTTGGGTGAGCAAGGTTTCCGAATCGAATTATCAGGCCCACAAGAGTTATTACAAGCGTGGAGACCAGCCCAAACCGGGGATTGCCTGCGAGCTTGGTCGAAACGCGAATTGCTGCTGATATCACGCTTAGATGCTAGTTTGCTTAGCGTGTTGATACTCGCGGCCACTCCAATCGGAAATCTTTCCGATGCGTCCAGCGCTTGGAGAAAACTCTACTGAAGCCAGTTTATGCAGCCGAGACACCAGAGAGTTAAAGCGACTGTGTCGAGGTCTGGGCATCACCTAAACGCCAAGCTCTTCAGCTGCACGAACACAATGAACGCGATCGCATTGATGAGCTCGTCGAGCTAGCCCAAGACGAAACAGTTGTCTTGGTAAGCGATGCAGGCATGCCAACAATTTCCGACCCGGGTTTCTTGCTGGTTAGGGCCTGCGCGGATGCAGGCGTGGAAATCCAAATTGTTCCGGGACCATCGGCCGTCGTTTCGGCGCTCGCGGTTTCAGGTTTACCGACCGACCGGTTTAGCTTCGAGGGCTTTTTGCCTAGAAAATCCGGCGAGCGAGTTCGAGTCTTTGAGTCGCTGATAACCGAGAAGCGAACCATGGTGTTTTTTGAAGCTCCCCACCGCATTCTTGAGAGCCTCAAGGATGCACGCAAAGTATTCGGTGTCGATCGCTTAGCCAGTGTTTCGCGAGAACTTACGAAGAAATTTGAGGAAACAAAGCGCGGAAGCCTTCAAGATCTTGTCGAGTGGGCAGAAAAAATTCCAAAAGGTGAGATGGTTTTGGTTGTTTCAGGAGCTGGTGAAGAACAGCTTGATTATGAGCAATTGGGCCACAAAGCGTTGTTATTGGCTGAGACAGGGATGGGTCTAAAACAGGCCAGCACCGAACTGGCTGATAAATTTGGCGCCTCGAAGACTGCTATCTATCAGCACGCACTGCAAGCTAAAGCCTAAGATATCTCAAGTGTCCAAGTCCTTTTACGTAACTACGCCGATCTTCTACGTCAACGACGCCCCGCACATCGGCCATGCCTACACCGAGGTGGCCTCCGATGTTCTAGCCAGGTGGCATCGTCAGCGCGGGGAAGATACCTTTTGCTGACTGGAACCGATGAGCACGGTGAAAAGGTTTTGCGAACGGCCCTTGGAAACCAAACGGATCCGAAGAGCTGGACCGACAAGCTGGTAACCGAATCTTGGCTTCCTCTTCTTGAGACCATCGATATTGATAATCAAGATTTCATTCGAACAACCGAGCCAAGGCACGAGGTCGCGGTTCAGAAGTTCTTACAAAAGCTTTACGACGACGGTTACATCTACCAGGGCTCGTTTGAGGGAAATTACTGCGTTGGCTGTGAAGAGTACAAAAACGATGGTGATCTCATTGACGGAATCGACGCATTCGTTGGGCAGAGAGTTTGCGCGATCCATTCGAAGCCGGTGGAGCAGCTCAACGAAACAAATTACTTTTTCAAACTAAGCCAGTTCAAGAAAAACTTTGAATCACTACGAGCAAACCCAACTTTATCAGCCAGCATCTGCCAAAAACGAGGTTGTTTCATTTGTGAAATCAGGCTCAGCGACCTTTCAATTTCTAGGTCCAAGGAGCGATTCGACTGGGGTATTGATATTCTTGGGACTCCGAACACATCACCTATGTCTGGTTTGACGCACTCTTGAACTACATCACCGCAATTGGCTATGGCAGTGACGAAGAAAAGCTCAAGTCGCTTTGGCCAGCCGATGTTCAGGTCGTAGGTAAGGACATCCTGCGCTTTCACGCCGTGATTTGGCCGGCGATGCTCATGGCGGCAGGGCTAGAACCACCACGTCAAGTTTTTGGTCACGGCTGGTTACTAGTTGGTGGCGAAAAGATGTCCAAGTCCAAATTGACTGGAATCTCTCCAAATCAGATAACCGATATTTTCGGCTCCGATGCTTTTAGGTATTACTTCATGAAGGCAATTGGTTTCGGCTCTGACGGTTCGTTCAGCTGGGAGGATCTCTCCGCAAGATATCACTCTGAATTGGCAAATGGCTTTGGCAACTTAGCCTCCAGAACTGTGGCAATGGTAAATCGCTACTTTGACGGCGTCATTCCTGCGCCTGGAGAATTTACCGATGCCGACAAACATGTGTCGAACATCGCCGCAACCGCGACTCGTGAAGCCGATCTTGCAATTGCACAGATTGCACCCCACGAGGCAATAGCAAAAATTTGGACACTTGTCGATGAGCTCAATATCTACATCACGACTCAAGAACCTTGGGTCCTGGCCAAGGATTCGGCAAATAAAGAGCGTCTCTCGACTGTGCTTTACACGGCAGTTGAAGGACTTCGTTGTCTGGCCGTGTTGCTTTTCCCTGTTATGCCCAAATCCACCAGCAGGCTCTGGGATTCGGTTGGCAGCTCCCTAGGCGAGCTTGCGGATCAGCCGCTGTCATCCTGCGAAACCTGGGGCTTATTGCAGCCCGGAGTTAAGTTGGGTGAATTGGAAGCCCTCTTCCCAAGGGTAGAAGAGAGCGCATGAGCGAGTTTGCGAGAACTCGCAACAGCTATGACGGCGGCGAGAAATCGAAGCGTCTTTACCCACCGCTACCTGAACCGCTGGAAGTCGGCACCTACGATAACCACACGCACTAGAAATAGCCGATGGCGATGAGCCGCTGAGTGTGGCTCAGCACATTGAGATGATGCGGCAAGTCAACATGTTAGGAGCTGTCCAGGTTGGAGTGACTGTGGAAAGCTCAAAGTACTCCGCGGAAATCGCAGCTCGGGAGCCGATGCTATTTGCTGCGGTCGCAATTCACCCCAACGAGGCACCGCTTTACGGGTCACTCAAGGAGCTTGACGATGCAATTTTGGAAATTGCCGACTTAGCAAAACTTCCGAGAGTAAGAGCCGTTGGAGAAACAGGGCTTGATTATTTCCGCACTCAGGGTGACGACGCTTTATGGATGCAGCAGCACTCGTTCGAGCAGCACATTGCAATTGCCAAGGAATTCGATTTAGCGCTTCAGATTCATGACCGCGATGCTCACACTGATGTTGTTGCAACCTTGCTACGAGTCGGCGCACCAGAGCGAACTGTTTTTCACTGCTACTCCGGGGATTCTGAGCTGGCCCAAATCTGCAAAGATAACGGCTGGTTCTTGTCTTTTGCAGGCAACGTGACTTTCAAAAAGAACCAACACCTCCGAGACTCACTTCTGGCGGTTGATCCCGGTCAGCTTCTCATAGAGACCGATGCGCCATTTTTAACCCCCGAGCCCCTTCGCGGAAGACCGAATGCGCCCTATCTGGTCCCGCACACACTCAGATTTATCGCTGCACTTATGAAGTGGAGTGACAATGACCTTGCCCTTCAGCTGAATAGGAATACCGAGAATGTCTATGGTTCTTGGTCGGAAGGGTTGAACTAGTGCTCGGGGCTAAGGAGATTCGCCAGTTAGCCGGGATGCTAGAGATCAAACCAACAAAAAAACTTGGACAAAACTTTGTGATGATCCAAACACGATTAATCGAATAGTTGCAGCAGCCGGTCTGGTTCCTAGCGACATCGTGGTGGAAATTGGGCCCGGTTTAGGCTCCCTCACCTTGGGACTATTGGAAAAGGTTGAAAGTGTGTTAGCGGTCGAGATCGACCCGAAGCTTGCCAAGCAACTACCTCTGACAATTGCCAAGCATGCGCCTAAAAAAACCGTGGAGCTAGTGATTGCCGATGCACTTCAGATTCGGGAATTACCGAAAGCTCCAACGGCGTTAGTAGCGAACCTTCCCTACAATATTTCTGTTCCGGTGCTGCTTCATTTTCTAGCCACGTTCCCGAGCCTGGAAAAAGGTCTGGTGATGGTTCAGGCCGAGGTTGCTCATCGGTTAGCAGCTACTCCCGGAACGAAGGACTACGGATCCCCGAGCCTCAAGATGTCGTGGTACGGGCCGTCAAGGCTAGCGGGGAACATCGGCAGAAATGTCTTTTGGCCAGCGCCCAATGTTGATTCAGCCTTGGTGTATTTCGAGCACACTGTGACTAGGACGGTAGACAGAAAAGCCGTCTTTGCGGTCATTGATGCTGCTTTTGGCCAACGAAGAAAAACCCTGAGGCAGTCTCTATCCAGCTGGGCGGGATCTCCAACTGCCGCCGAAGAGGCACTTATCAGAGCCGGCATAGACCCGAAGTTCAGAGGCGAGCAGTTGCTTATTGATCAGTTCATTTCTATCGCGGAGGCCAAATGATCAGCGCGGTAGCACCGGCCAAAATTAATCTGGCTTTTCTTTCGGGCCCAGTTCGTCCGGATGGCTACCATAACGTAATCAGCATCTACCAAGCCCTTGACCTTTTTGAAAAGGTCAGCGTCGAAAGTGCTAATACTTGGGAGGTAGAACTAATTGGAGCTGATCTTGCTGAAGCTGAGCGCGTCCCAGTAGATAGCTCAAACCTCGTTATTAAAGCCGCGCTTGAGTTGGCCAAGCATGTTGGAATTGAAAAGCCTCAGCCGATGCGGTTTGTCATTGAAAAGCACGTGCCTCCAGCCGCCGGAATGGCTGGGGGGTCGGCGGATGCCGCCGCCAGCCTCGTTGCACTAAACCGAGCATGGGGTCTTGATTTGAGTTCAGCCGAGCTCACTAAGATAGCCGCCAAAATCGGAGCGGATGTTCCATTCGCACTTCTTGGGGGAACAGCACTCGGTCTCGATACTGGCATAGAGTTGAGTCCTCTTCCGCCTTTGGGTCTGCAGTTTGTCCTGCTAATCTTCAGCACACCAGGGCTGTCGACTGTCGACGTTTTCAAGGAGTTCGATCGACTTTGTCCGGACGGAAATCTAACTAAGACACCTGATCAAGTGATGTCCCAATATGAGTCAGGCCTAGGCACGATTCTCGGCGATAACTCTCTTGAAGTGGCGGCCTATTCACTTAGACCAGATTTGTTTGGTATGGCTCAAATGATTCCAGGAAAAAAAGCTTTCGTGTCTGGTTCTGGTCCAACTCTGTTTATGCTGTCCAAGGACTCTCAAGAAGTCGCTTCTTGGCACAGGGCATTTGTTGCCAGTGGATTTAGTGCGATGGTCTGTAAAACATCTAACGGCAGTGCGGAGCTTGTGAACTAATGGCACACCTAATGGGCGCCGAAGTCATTACCCATGAGTTTCCAACTAAGGAAGTTTTTTCCGGGGTAACGGTCGGCATAAACGATGGCGATCGAATAGGCATTGTTGGGCGTAACGGTGACGGAAAATCCACGCTTGTGAAAATTCTCACCAAGCAGTTTGCTCCCGATTCTGGGCGTGTGACATGGCGGGGCGGTTTGCGGATTGGCTTTCTAACCCAGGTAGATGTCATTGATGACGAAATTTCCATTGCCGAAGCGGTAGTGGGTGACAGGCCAGAGTTTGAATGGGCATCAGACCCAAAGATTAGGGACGTACTGTCGGGTCTAGTGGCAGATCTAGATTGGCACCAAAAGGTCGGCACGCTATCTGGCGGCCAGCGCCGAAGGGTCGCTTTGGCTGCTCTCTTGGCAGGCGAGTACGACGTTGTTTTTCTTGACGAGCCAACAAACCACCTCGATGTGGATGGAGTGGCTTGGCTTGCAAATCATCTTCAAACCCGCTGGCCGAAAAATGTTGGTGGCTTGGCTGTTATCACTCACGACCGGTGGTTTTTGGACGCGGTATGCAACCTGACCTGGGAGGTCTACGGAGGCCGCATTGAGCCATTCGAAGGCGGCTACGCGGCTTACGTGCAGCAGCGAGCTGAAAGATTCAGACAGGCCGATGCGATTGAGTCCAGAAGGCAAAATCTGCTTCGGAAAGAACTTGCCTGGCTTGGCCGTGGCGCCCCTGCCAGAACCGCCAAACCAAAGTTCAGAATTGATGCGGCACTTGCGCTTATTGGCAACGAGCCCCCGCCGAGAAACAGCGTTGAGCTAGCAAAACTTGCAACCACTCGCCTTGGCAAGGACGTACTGGACATGGAAGACGTGGGCTACAGTACCCCGGATGGCTTGGTGATCGTTGATGACTTCACGCTTCGCCTTGGGCCAGGTGATCGAATTGGCCTGGTCGGGGCAAACGGCGCGGGCAAAACGACTCTTATGAGGCTGATTACCGGCGAGTTGAAACCCGAAACCGGCCGCATAAAAATCGGAAAGACTGTCAAATTTGCAAAACTATCGCAGGATGTTCATGAGCTAAATAAGCACTCGGATGAGCGAATTTTTGACCTAATTCGCCGTGAAAAGACGACATTCATGGTCGGCAAAAAAGAGGTTGGCACCGGGCAGCTCCTCGAGCAGCTGGGTTTCGACCAGCAACAACTGCAAACCCCGATCAAAGACCTTTCGGGTGGACAACGAAGAAGGTTGCAATTGCTAAGGCTGCTTTTCAGCGAGCCAAATGTCTTGATCTTGGACGAGCCAACAAACGATTTAGACACAGATATGCTCGCGGCCATGGAGGATGTTCTAGACAGCTGGCCGGGCACGTTGATTGTGGTTAGCCATGACAGGTACTTGCTCGAGCGCACAACCGACAATCAGTACGCGATGCTCGGAGACGGCAAGCTTCGGCATCTAACTCGAGGTGTCGAGCAGTATTTAGAGCTGAGAAAAAGTGTTGGAGTGGAATCTAAATCAACGGGGGCTGCGTCTGCGACTCCGCGAGTTACTGGAGCAGAAAAGCGCAATCTCGAAAAAGAACTAGCGCGTCTAGAGCGTGCAATTGCGAAGTCTCGCCTTGAGCTAGATGAGCTAAATAAAACCCTTGGCGACCACGATCCAGCCGATTACGAGGGTCTAGTGCCTCTTGGGTCTAGGCAAAAAGAACTCGAAACTAAAATTGTAAAATCTGAAGAGCTTTGGTTGGATGTGGCTCAAAAACTGCAACTGAGCTGAACTTCTGGCAGACTTAGGCCCGAGACTTAGGTCTCATTCCGCCCTAGTGTAACGGCAGCACGGCGCTCTTTGGAGGCGTCCGGTCTAGGTTCGAATCCTAGGGGCGGAGCTATCGGAGTTGAGGAGGACCTAAGTGCAGTTAGCAGTTGTTGTGCTCGCGGCTGGTGAGGGCACCAGGATGCACTCCAGCTTGCCCAAGGTTCTCCATCCAATCGCCGGGTTACCGTTAATCGGACACGTGCTCTCAACCGCCTTTGCTTTATCGGCTGATTATGTCGTGACTGTTCTGGGTCATCAAAAAGACCTTGTGGCGGGTTATGTCACTGAGCATTTTCCTTCGACCATCGTGACTGAACAGGGTCTTACCCCAGGAACCGGCGCCGCGGTTGAGGCGGGGCTTGCCGCTCTTCCTGAAGGCTTCAAGGGTGAGGTATTGGTTTTGTCCGGCGATGTGCCGCTGCTGGATGTAACGAGCATCTCCGAATTGGTGGACATGCACCGCAGCTCCTCAAACGCTGCCACGCTGATAAGCACGATTCTGGATGACCCGAACGGCTACGGTCGAGTTCTGCGCTCGAAAGAAAGCCTCATAGCAATCGTCGAGCAAAAAGATGCAAGCGAGTCGGATTTGCTGGTGAACGAAGTGAACGCTGGCGTTTATGTTTTTGATCGCGAACATTTGGATACGGCTCTTTTGAGCGTGACCACAAAAAATTCTCAGGCTGAAAAATATTTGACCGACGTGGTCTCAATCATGCTCGAGCAAGGGCAATCTGCCTCGGCACATCCGATAACCGACCATTGGTTGGTTGCCGGCATCAATGATCGTCAGCAGCTGTCTCAGGTTGCCGCTGAGCTGAACTCAAGAATTGTCAAGGCCTGGCAGCTAGCCGGAGTAACGGTGATGGAGCCGGCCACAACGTGGATAGACGTGACCTGTCAGCTTGCCAAAGACTCCACATTGCTACCCAGTACACGATTGCATGGGCTTACTCAAGTGGGAACTTCGGCGACTATCGGACCTGACACAACAATCACTGACAGCTTGATTGGCCAGGGCGTAACTATTTCCAGATCGCAGGTTTCTTCAGCTGAGATTTTAGACAACGTAACAGTGGGGCCATTTGCATTTATCCGACCGGGAACCGTCTTAGGAGCCGATGGAAAAATCGGCGCATTCGTCGAGGTCAAGAATTCGGTTATTGGGCCAGGTGCCAAGGTCCCTCACCTGAGTTACGTGGGTGATGCCTCAATAGGCGAGGGGACAAACATTGGTGCAGGAACCATTTTCGCCAACTACGACGGAGTCGCAAAGCACCGCACAACAATCGGTTCTTTTGCCAAAACCGGCAGCGGCAACACCTTTGTTGCGCCCGTGACTATTGGGGACGGCGCATACACGGCCGCAGGTTCGACTATTCGTCGGAACGTCGAGTCTGGAGCGTTAGCATTGAACCCAGTGGCACAGAAAAATCTTTCCGGTTGGGTGTTGGCCAATCGACCGGGTTCAAAATCAGCGGAAGCAATAAATCTAGATACGGAGTAAAAAATGGCAATCGAAAAAGCCGCCAGAAAGCAATTAGTAATTGCATCGGGTAGAGCCCATCAGGCTCTGGCTCAGGAGGTTGCCGACATTTTAGAAACAGAACTAGTTCCCGTGACTGCCTACGACTTTGCCAACGGTGAAACCTTTGTTCGTTACGAAAGAAGCGTTCGCGGTGTTGATGCTTTCATAATTCAAGCCCACCCCGCACCTATCAATCACTGGCTCATGGAGCAGTTGCTGATGGTTGATGCCATGAAGCGTGCGTCGGCTAAGCGCATAACGGTAGTCGCACCCTTTTTCCCGTACGCTCGCCAGGACAAGAAGCACAAGGGTCGCGAGCCCATTTCCGCAAGACTGGTTACTGATCTATTCGCAACAGCTGGCGCGGATCGCCTAATGTCGGTCGACTTGCACGCTCCGCAAATTCAAGGTTTCTTCGATGGTCCGGTGGATCACCTTTGGGCTCTACCGCTCCTTGCTGACCACATCGCCGAAACTTTCGGCACCGATAACCTGACGATAGTCTCACCAGACTCCGGTCGCGTGAGAGTGGCTGACATCTGGGCAGATCGACTCGGCACCCCCCTTGCAATTGTCCACAAACGTCGTGACCCAGACAAGCCAAATCAAGTCGAGGTCAACGAAATTGTTGGAGATGTTGAGGGTCGTGATTGTCTTTTGGTCGACGACATGATTGACACCGGAGGCACCATTCTCGCAGCCGCCAAGGCTCTGAAAGCAAAGGGTGCGGCGCGCGTTATAGTCGCTGCTACGCACGCAGTTTTCTCAACACCGGCCGTCGAGCGCCTAAGCGACGAAGCAATTGACTCAGTCGTTGTCACTAACACTCTTCCGGTGACGCCGGACAAGGAATTCAAGACCCTAACCGTGTTGTCTATTGCTCCGCTGATTGCCAAGGCAATAGCTGCAGTTTTCTATGATGATTCCGTTAACTCACTGTTTCCTGGCCACTCCTAAAATTAGTTTGTGACATCACGCCTAACGACTTTTGATGCGGTCAGCATTGGGGTCGCCTCCATGCTCGGCGCTGGTGTTTTCGTTGTTTTTGGTCCGGTTGCTGACCTGACCGGAAGCCTGATGCCCTTGGCTATTTTGTTGGCGGGTTTTGTCGCGTACCTCAACGCTGGCTCCATCTCACAGCTTGCAGCTAAAGTCCCGAAAAGCGGCGGAGCTTATTCCTACGCTCGTCACTACCTGAATCCAACCTGGGGATTCCTTGCTGGTGCTAGCTTCCTGGTGGGCAAAATTGCCTCCAGCGCCGCCATCGCACTCGTTGTTGCTGAATATGTGTCGGCTGAAACCTCAATCCTGTTTGCTCTTTGCGCCGTTTTGCTCCTGACGCTTATAAATATTGCTGGAATAAACCGCACTGCTCTTGGATCAAAAGTCCTAGCCGGCATCACCCTGTTATTTTTCGCTGTCCTGATAACAGCGGCGTCATTTGCGCCCGCAGCAAGTCAGGCTATGCCGGCGGGTTCGATTCTAAATATCCCGAGTGCAGCAGCGATAGTGTTTTTTGCCTTCGCCGGATATGCCAGGGTTGCAACCTTGGCCAACGAAGTCACAAACTCGGCTAAATCGGTTCCTAGGGCCATAGCGTGGTCACTTGGAATAGTTGGGGTTGTTTATCTCGCTCTCGGATTCCTGTTACCGAGAAAGCTCGGCAGGAATTTGGAGGGGTCACTGACTCCTATAGCCGATTTAGCGGCTGTCGCTCTTCCGAATCTGAACTCTAGTTTTGTTGCCACCTTTGCCGCATTGGCTGGACTCGGGTCATTGCTTGCTTTGTTGGCGGGGATGACAAGAACGTCAGCTGCAATGGCTGATGATGGCGAGCTAACAAGGGTTTTTCGCATTCGCCTAAAAAATGGAGTCCCGATTGTGGCGGAGGTTGTTATCGCTCTGTTTGTCGGAATATTGATACTTTCCGGAAGTGTCGTTCTCACCATCGGCCTGTCCTCTTTTGCCGTGCTCAGCTACTACGCGATAGCCAATTTGGCCGCTTTCAGGCAACCGAAGGCTGAGAGCGGAAGGCCGAAGTGGCTAAACCTTATCGGGCTTGCCAGCTGCTTGCTTCTGGCCCTGAGCGTGCCAGTGCAGGGACTGATAGTGGGGATAGCTGTTCTGGCCTTGTTGCTATTTCTAAGGTGGGGCTTGGTAAAGCTTCGCTAACTCGGCTAAGCTTTCCAGAAGTTCAGCGGCGAGGGGTACAACAAAGTATCCGTAATCGACGGGGTCCCTTTCCTCGCCCGTAATTTGAAGAGGAAACGATGTCTGAAGTGAAGCTAGTTGCGGAGTCCCGCGAATCATTCGGTAAAGGCGCAGCGCGCAAGCTTCGTGCCGCCGGCCGCACCCCAGCCGTTATTTATGGTCACGGCCATGACACCCGCCACATTCACCTACCTGCGCACGAGGTAGCTCTTGCCCTGCGTATTAAGAATGCGCTGTTGGAGCTGACCATTGCAGGCAAGTCCGAGCTGGTTTTGGTGAAGAGCGCTTCAAAGGATCCTTTCACTCAGGTCATCGAGCACGTCGACCTAGTAGAGGTCAAAAAAGGCGAGAAGGTTCACGTTGAGATTCCAGTGCACATTGTTGGCGAGCCAATGAGCGGTACTGTCCTAGAGCTCGAGCACAAGACTGTGAAGGTAGAGGCTGAGGCAACTCACATTCCTTCGTTCATCGAGCTTCATATTTCCAAAGATAACCTCGCAGGTCACCACTACTTGGTAAGCGACTTAATCGTGCCGGATGGCGTGATTATGGAGCTTGAGAGCAATGAGCTAGTGGCATCCGTAATTGAGACTAGGGCCGGAGCTGCTGATGAAGAATCTGATACAGAAGCTAAAGCTGAAGGCGAGGCCACTGAGGCCGCAGCCGAAGACGCAGCAGGCGACGCAGCAGGCGACGCAGCAGAGTAGTTCTTGGTTGATAGTTGGACTCGGGAATCCCGGGTCCGACTATAAATCCAACCGTCACAACGTCGGTCAGCAGACTCTCGATGTCATGGCATCCAGGCTTGGGGTTGTATTCAAGAGCCACAAGTCCGTAGCTTCAGTTGCCCTAGCCAAAACCGCGACTGGCGGTAGCCTGCTGCTTGTAAAAAGCTCCGGATTCATGAACCTGTCCGGGGCCCCAGTTGCCGCCGTTGCAAAATTTTATTCGGTACCAACCGAAAAAATAATTGTCATTCACGATGAACTGGATCTTGAGTTCGGTGACATCCGTAAGAAATTTGACGGCGGTCATGCTGGCCACAATGGCTTGAGGGATATCAGCTCCAAATGTGGTGCTGGTTATCACAGGGTTCGATTTGGCATCGGACGACCACCAGGATCTATGCCAGTAGTCAGTTTCGTATTGCAGGATTTCTCAACCACTCAGAAAAAAGAGCTTCCTGTGTTGCTCGAGCTGGCAGCAGATCGGGTTTTCGAGATTTTGCAACCAGATTCCAAATAGACTTATGCCCGTGACCCTGGGCCCTTTACTGCAAGCCGCGGCTTTGTCACGCTCTCTGGCTCAGATTTCCGAGTCAAAAACCAACCTTTTTTACTCACCGTCTAAGTCCAATTTTTTGGCCTTGGCGGCTTTAGTGCAGTCTTCGAGTAAGCCAATCGCAATCATTACTTCAAGTTCCAGGCAGGCTCAAGAGATAGCCAGCGCACTTGCACAGCTGGTTGATAAAATAGAAGTTATTGACTTTCCATCGTGGGAGACTTTGCCTCACGAGCGCCTCTCTCCTTCTGCAGAGACCGTCGGAAAGAGGCTCCAAGCTCTTCACCGGATGAATCAGTTCTCGAGCACGAACCCCAAGCACAAAGTTGTTGTGATGGTCTCTATAAGGGCTGCCCTGCAGCCGGTGATCGGTGGTTTGGAAGATCACCCACCATTTGAGATGACACGAGGTAAGGACTACCTGCTTCCAGAATTGGCTTTGAAGCTAATTGAGATTGCCTATGAGCGCGTAGACATGGTGACAAGACGCGGAGAATTTGCAATCAGGGGCGGAATTTTGGATGTTTTTCCGACCACTGCGGAGCACGCTGTTCGCCTTGAATTTTTTGGGGACGAGCTTGAAGATATTCGGGAGTTTCAGGTGGCCGATCAGCGGTCAATAGCGACATCTTTGTCGAATATCGAGCTGTATCCGGCCAGAGAGATGTTGATCACTCCAGCTGTTGCCTCTAGGGCCAGGGAGATGGCTTCGGAATTTCCAGGACTCAGCGAGATGCTTACGAAAATTTCGGAGGGCATACCGGCCGCGGGCATGGAGTCCCTGGCCCCAGTCCTGGCAAAAAAGCTGGGACCACTGACGCAATACTTACCAACAGCGACATTCGTCTTGCTGGATCCGGAGTTGATTGGTTCGAGAGCCAAGGCTTTGGCCGACACCAACGAAGAGTTTTTGCACGCTGCTTGGGACACGGCAATTGCCGGTGGTAGCGCCCCGATTGACTTATCGACGGGCGGCTTCCTTGAGCTAACAGTGTTGTTAGATTCCATTCGTGACACTAACCGGCTGGTTGAAATCAACTCTTTGCCGCAGGACCACTTTATTGACCTTGGCCTAAGGGAGATCCCGACTTTTCAAGCCGGAGGGGCTGTCACCGATTGGATTATTGACCAGTTAGCGCAGTCGCAGAAACTTGTGATCACCGCCAAGGGGCATGGCACGGCGGAGCGGATAGTGGAAGTTCTTTCAGCTCTTTCTGTTCCAGTGTCGCTAAGCGAAATCGTAAGAGAGCCTGCCAGTGGTTCGGTGATGGTTGTGGTGGCAGATTTGCCTCACGGATTCTTCGTTGCCGATCAGAACCTCATGGTCCTTACCGAGACAGAGTTCTTCGGTGTCGCATCGAGTTACCAGTCTCCAAATTCACGCAAGCTTGCCAAGCGTCGCGGTCCTCAGGTTGACCCTTTGACCCTGAAGCAGGGCGATTACGTAGTTCACGAAATACATGGCATTGGTAGGTTCAAGGAGCTGGTGCAGCGCGATAATCGCTCTCAGGTCAGGGAATACCTAGTTATCGAATACGCGTCTCCAAAACGTGGCTATCCGCAAGATACTCTGTTCGTGCCGACGGACCAGTTGGATTTTCTATCTCGATATGCTGGCGGCGAAGCCCCGGTGTTATCGAAGATGGGTGGCACCGATTGGGCAAGGGCCAAGGGTAATGCTAGAAAAGCTGTTCGAAAGATAGCTATAGACCTGGTGAAGCTCTATTCAGCGCGCATGAAATCCAAGGGCTATGCATTTGGGCCAGATACCGAGTGGCAACGTGAACTAGAAGAGGCGTTCCCGTTTCAAGAAACTCCTGACCAGCTCACCACAATTAACGAGGTCAAAAGGGACATGGAGAAAGACATCCCAATGGATCGTCTTTTGGCCGGTGATGTCGGTTACGGCAAAACTGAAGTGGCGATTCGGGCCGCCTTCAAGGCAATTCAAGACGGCAAGCAAGTCGCCATGCTCGTGCCCACCACGCTGCTGGTCCGTCAACACATGCAAACTTTCAATGAGCGCTATGGCGGGTTTCCGGTAAACATCCGCGCTCTTTCTAGATTCCAAAGTGCCAAGGAAATACAGGTCACTCTTGCTGAGACAGCGTCCGGCGCAGCAGACCTCATTATTGGAACCCACCGACTCTTGTCTAGCGGGGTCGAGTTCCGAAACCTGGGACTAATAATCATCGATGAGGAGCAACGCTTCGGGGTCGAACACAAGGAAAAGCTCAAGGAACTCAAGCACAATGTCGATGTCCTGGCAATGAGCGCAACTCCAATTCCAAGAACCCTCGAGATGGCCGTAACGGGAATCAGAGAGATGTCCACTCTGGCTACTGCTCCAGAGGAGCGGCATCCAATCCTGACCTTCGTTGGTGGATATTCAGAGCAACAAGTTGCAGCTGCGATCAGAAGAGAGATGATCCGTGAGGGTCAAGTTTTCTTTGTGCACAATCGCGTCGCAACCATCGAAAAGGTCGCCGCGGACATCCGCAAACTAGTCCCAGAGGCCAGGGTCGCAATGGCTCACGGCAAAATGCCTGAAGCGGCACTCGAGCAAGTGGTTATTGATTTTTGGGAAGGTAAATACGACGTGCTGGTTTCAACAACAATTATTGAAACCGGGATTGACATCCCAAATGCCAACACCTTAATTGTTGATCGAGCGGAGAATTTTGGCTTGAGTCAGCTGCATCAAATTAGAGGTCGAGTTGGTCGCTCCAAGGAGCGCGCCTACGCGTATTTCTTCTACGATCCGTCTAAAACCTTGAGTGAAACTGCCCACGATCGACTTGCAACAATCGCAACTAATAATGAGCTAGGCAGCGGCATGCAGATTGCAATGAAAGATCTAGAGATTCGTGGGGCGGGAAACATGCTCGGTGGGGAGCAGTCCGGCCACATCGCAGGAGTGGGATTCGATCTTTATCTTCGAATGATTTCTGAAGCCGTAAGTGAGTTCCGGGGTGAGCCAGTTAGCTCTCCTGCCGAACTGAAGCTTGAGATTCCAGTTGACGCTCGCATTCCGCCGGAGTACCTGGACAGCGAGCGGCTGAGACTAGAGGCCTATCACAAGCTCTCGGCGGCAAGCTCAAGTAAAAGCAGCCGCAAGGATCTCGACGCAATTCTGGCTGAGCTCGAAGATCGATTCGGCAAAGCGCCGGAACCTGTTCTCCAGCTATTGCAAGTGACCGAGTTGAGGCAGCAGGCGAACCGGCTGGGATTGAAAGACGTGAACCTGCTCGGTGTCCAGGCAAAGCTTTCTCCGGTCGAGCTTTCCGATGCAAGGGTGGTGGCGCTGAGTCATAAGTTGCCTCAGCTTCGCTATCTTCAAAGCTCCAAGCTCCTGAGCGTTCCAATGCCTATTTCTCAGGGCTTAGAACCAATTACCAGCTCAGAAGTGATTAACTGGTTATGGCAATTATTCGCGATTGTGTTTGAGGAGTCCCTTGGAAAAGCTACAGAGCCTAATTAAGACCGCCCACCAGCTTCGGGCTCCGGGTGGTTGCCCTTGGGATGCCGAGCAAACCCACGGTTCGCTTGTGCAATACCTAATGGAGGAAACTCACGAACTCATTGAAGCGATTGAGTCTGGCAATAGAGATGAAGTCCTCGAGGAATTAGGGGACGTGCTCTACCAAGTCTTATTTCACGCCGACCTTGCAAGTCAGGGGAGCCTCGGGGAGCCTTTTAACCTAGAGGATGTGGCTCAAAAAATGGAGAACAAAATGATTTCGCGTCACCCTCACGTGTTTGGCACGGCTGAGGACAAGGAAAAATACCTAGCTGAAACTGGCGAGGATGTAGTCAAGAACTGGGAATCTCATAAAAAGCTTGAGAAACCAAGTCGAACAAGCATTTTGGATGGTGTTCCTCAGGCCATGCCCGCGTTAGCTCTGGCAAGCAAAGTTATGGGCAAGGCTGAAAAGGCTGGATTCTTGGAAACAAGTGAAGTACCCACAATTCCAATGGAAACTGAGGAGCAGCTGGGAAAGCTCTTGCTCGCCGTAGTTGCCAGCGCTAGATCCGCTGGGCTCGACCCAGAGCGAGCACTTCGGGAGCTAATCGCGAGCTGCA
>FUWD013229110.1_pt1 | contig 20190 bp, 20 predicted proteins | sample 1063281 | NCBI WGS metagenome assembly FUWD01 (sample SAMEA79048168, study PRJEB19326) | metagenome | biome: marine | reverse complement strand
AACACTATAAATGCTGTACTAGAAACTGCAAGAGATTAAACGCTCTGTAATATCAGTTTCAAATGGAGGTGCTCAATTTAATGCAGGTAAAGGACTATCAAATGAAAATCAAAAATCAGCAATAGCTGGTGGCGTTGCAGGCGCTAAGCATATTCACTTATTAGCAGAAGCATATGGAGTTCCTGTAATTTTACATACAGACCATTGTGCAAAAAAGTTGTTACCTTGGATTGACGGTTTATTAGATGCAAGTGAAGAACATTTTGCTGCAACAGGAAAGCCTCTTTATAGTTCTCACATGATTGATTTATCAGAGGAGCCTATTGAAGAAAATATAGAAATATGCAAAAAATATCTAGCGCGTATGTCTAAAATGGGAATGACCTTAGAAATAGAATTAGGAATTACGGGTGGAGAAGAAGATGGTGTTGATAATTCTGATGTTGATGTCTCAAAACTTTATACTCAACCAGAGGAGGTTGCTTATGCTTATGAAGAACTAATGAAAGTTAGCCCACAATTTACAATAGCAGCTGCATTTGGAAATGTTCATGGTGTTTACAAACCTGGAAATGTGAAATTAACACCTAAGATTTTAAAAAACTCACAAGAATATGTTTCTGAAAAGTTCAATCTACCTCATAATACAATTGATTTTGTTTTTCATGGTGGTTCTGGATCTACATTAGAAGAAATTAGAGAATCTATAGGATATGGTGTTATAAAAATGAATATAGATACCGATTTGCAATTTGCATTCACTGAAGGGATTAGAGATTATATGCAAGGGAAAGCAGCGTACCTAGCTAATCAAATCGGAAATCCTGATGGGGCAGATCAACCTAATAAAAAACATTATGACCCAAGAAAATGGCTTCGTGAAGGAGAGGTTACTTTTAAGAGTCGATTAAAAAAAGCATTTGAAGATTTAAATAATATAAATACTCTTTAAATAGAGAATATTTTTAAATTACTAAAAGTCTAATAGAAAACAAGATTGAATTAGTATAATCTTGTTTTCTATTAGACTTTTCTTTTTTGTTAGAAAATTAAATATTAATCCACTAGATTTGTAAACTTAGTTTTTGAATTAAATTTATTTAAATTTATCATTACTTAACAGACAACTAACTTTTAGTATATGGCTTGGTTTAAAAGAAAAGAAAAAGGAATTAATACTCCTACAGAAGCAAAAAAAGACACTCCCAAAGGATTGTGGTACAAAACTCCCAGCGGTAAAATAATTGATACTGAAGAGTTAAAGCGAAATTTATATGTAAGTCCAGAGGATGGATATCATGTTAGAATAGGAAGTAAAGAATACTTTGAATTACTATTTGACGATAACAAGTTCAAAGAATTAAACACTAAAATTACTGCTAAAGATCCGCTTAAGTTCGAAGACACAAAAAAATATCCTGATCGATTAAAAGCCGCCCAAGAAAAAACAAATTTAAAAGATGCAGTACGAACAGCTGTAGGAAAATCTTTAGGAGAAGATATTGTTATAGCAGTAATGGACTTTTCTTTCATTGGTGGATCTATGGGAAGTGTTGTTGGCGAAAAAATATCTAGAGCAATTGAATATTCAATTCAAAATAAGCTTCCTTTTTTAATGGTTTCTAAATCTGGTGGAGCAAGAATGATGGAAGCTTCTTTATCTTTAATGCAGTTAGTCAAAACCTCTGCAAAATTAGCTCAACTTGCTGAAGCTAAAATTCCATACATATCATTGTGTACAGATCCAACCACGGGAGGAACAACCGCCTCTTTTGCTATGTTAGGAGATATAAACATTGCAGAACCTAATGCTTTGATAGCATTTGCTGGCCCTAGAGTAGTAAGAGATACTACTGGAAAAGATTTACCAGAAGGTTTTCAACGCTCAGAGTTTGTTTTAGAACACGGCTTTTTAGATGGTATCTATGAAAGAAAAGATCTAAAACAACAAATTAATCTTTACATAGATCTGATACAAAATCAACCTATTAGAGCATAAAATAGTTGTTATTTTTATACTAGTATTCAATAGATTACAACGTATCTCGCACTAAATTCATCTAAACTTATTTTGTAGGTTACCTTATAAAATAATTGTACATTTGCAACTTCAATGAAAAAATCATTGATGTACATAAAAATCATTTAAATAATATTGGCATGTATTTAACAAAAGAAGTAAAAGAAACAATCTTCGAAAAACACGGTAACAGTAAAACTAACACCGGTTCTGCCGAAGGACAAATTGCGTTATTTACGCACAGAATTAACCATTTAACAGGACACTTAAAGCAAAATCGTAAAGATTTTAACACAGAGCGTTCTTTAGTAAAAATGGTTGGAAAGCGTAGAAGTCTTTTAGACTATCTAAAGAAAAAAGATATCACAAGATATCGTGCAATAATTAAAGAATTAGGAATTAGAAAATAATACCTATTCAAAAGAGGTAGCTTTAAAGCTACCTCTTTTATTTTTTACTTCCATTGGATTAAAACAAACACACAACAACACACACAACAAGAAAAGTTTAATTAAGAAAGAATTATTAAAGTATGATTCCAAAAGTATTTAGAGAGGTCATAGACCTTGGAGATGGAAGAACCATCTCATTAGAAACCGGTAAACTAGCTAAACAAGCTCACGGTTCAGTTGTTGTTCAAATGGGAAAAGCAATGTTATTATGTACTGTAGTATCTAACTACAAACAGAGCCCCGTTGATTTTTTACCATTAACCGTAGATTACAGAGAAAAATTTGCAGCAGCAGGTCGTTACCCAGGTGGATTCTTTAAAAGAGAAGCTAGACCTAGTGATGGAGAGGTGTTAACAATGCGTTTAGTAGACCGAGTTTTACGACCATTGTTCCCAAAAGATTATCATTCAGAAGTACAAGTGATGATTCAATTAATGTCTAATGACGAAGATGTTATGCCTGATGCATTAGCAGGGTTGGCAGCTTCAGCAGCTATTCAATTGAGTGATTTCCCTTTTGAGTGTCCTATTTCAGAGGCCCGTGTCGCTAGAGTAGACGGAAAATTTATTATCAACCCAAGTAGAGCTCAGCTTGCGGAAGCTGATATAGACATGATGATTGGTGCCTCTGCAGATTCAGTAATGATGGTTGAAGGTGAAATGGATGAAATTTCTGAAGAAGAAATGGCAGATGCAATTAAATTTGCTCATGAATCTATTAAAATACAAATTGAAGCACAAGTTCGCTTAGCAGAAGCATTCGGAAAGAAAGAAGTTCGTGAATATGAAACTGCTGAACAAAATGAAGAGCTAGCAAAAAAATACATGATTTAGCATATGACAAATGTTATGCAATTGCTAAACAAGGTACATCCAAAGCTGAGCGTGGAGCTGCATTTTCTGAAGTAAAAGAAGAGGTTAAAGCTGCATTTTCTGAAGAAGAAATCGAAGAATACGGAGCCTTAGTATCTAAATACTACAGCAAAGCAGAAAAAGAAGCAGTTAGAGAATTAACTTTAGCTGAAGGTATTCGTTTAGACGGAAGAAAAACTGATGAAATTAGACCTATTTGGTCAGAGGTAGACTACCTTCCTTCTGTTCACGGTTCTTCAATTTTTACTCGTGGAGAAACTCAAGCTTTAGCAACGGTTACTTTGGGTACTTCTAGGGACGCCAACAAAATAGATATGCCATCATATGAGGGTGAAGAAAGTTTCTACTTACACTATAACTTCCCACCATTTTGTACTGGTGAAGCTAGACCTCTAAGAGGAACTTCAAGAAGAGAAGTTGGTCATGGTAATTTAGCACAACGTGGATTAAAAGGAATGATTCCTGATGACTGCCCTTACACAGTAAGAGTAGTGTCTGAAGTATTAGAATCTAACGGTTCATCTTCTATGGCAACTGTTTGTGCCGGAACTATGGCTTTAATGGATGCAGGAGTTAAATTAACAAGACCTGTTTCTGGAATTGCAATGGGATTAATCTCTGATGGAGATCGTTATGCAGTCTTATCTGATATCTTAGGTGATGAAGATCATCTAGGTGATATGGACTTTAAAGTAACTGGTACCTCTGAAGGAATTACTGCCTGTCAAATGGATATTAAAATCAAAGGATTACCCTATGAGATTTTAGTAAATGCATTAAAACAAGCACGCGACGGACGTTTACATATCTTAGAGAAAATAACTGACACTATAGCTCTTCCTAATGAAGAAGTGAAAGCTCATGCTCCTAAAATGATAAATCGAAGAATACCAAACGAACTAATTGGTGCATTTATTGGACCAGGCGGTAAACATATTCAAGAATTACAGAAGGAAACTGAAACTACTATTGTAATTACAGAAGATGCAGTTACTGAAGAAGGTATTATAGAAATTTTAGGAACCAAACCTGAAGGGATTGAAGCAGTAATAGCTAGAATAGAATCAATGATGTTTAAACCTGAAAAGGGATCTGTGTACGAGGTGAAAGTTATTAAAATGCTAGACTTTGGAGCAGTAGTTGAATACACTGAAGCGCCTGGTAATGAAGTATTACTTCATGTTAGCGAATTAGCTTGGGAACGCACAAATAATGTTTCTGATGTAGTTAAATTGGGAGATGTATTAGATGTAAAATATTTTGGTTTAGATCCAAGAACTAGAAAAGAAAAGGTTTCTAGAAAAGCTATTTTACCGAAACCTGAAGGTTTTGTAGAAAGACCTCCAAGAGATAACAATCGTGGAAGAGACAATAGAGGTGGAAGAGATAATCGAGGTCGCGATAATAGAAGAAATGATCGCAGAGATGACCGGAAACCAAGAGAAGAAAAAAAGGAAGATTAAATATCTTTTAACTTTATAATAAGAAATCGCCAAAATATTTTGGCGATTTTTTTATTTCATGACATCCCGTCTAATTTAATTTAGTTTCTTTGTAACTCTGAATGAAAATACAACGTCTTACTTATTTGTCACTTGGTTCTAATCAAGGAAGAAAGTTAAAAAATCTTCAAAAAGCTATCTATGAGATAGCAGAATCTATTGGTGCCATTCATAAAATTTCGTCTGTTTACAAAACAGATTCGTGGGGTTTTAAAGGAGATGATTTTTATAATATATGTATTGCAGTTTCAACCTATTTACCTCCAGAAGAACTGCTTAAAAATATATTGAATATAGAGACTAAACTTGGGAGAAAAAGAGAGCAAAATAATAAATACACCAACAGAAAGATAGATATTGATATTTTACTTTTTGATGATGAAATAGTATTTTCAAAAAATATTATTATTCCTCATCCAAGGATGCTAGATAGAAAATTTGTTCTTGTACCATTAGCTGAAATTGCCGGAAACACACTACATCCTATTGAAAAAAAACATTGAATATTTGTTTAAATAACACAATAGATGCTTCTGAAATTCATAAAATTTCATCAAAGCTAGAAAGACCTATACCTCTTATAGAAAAGTATAATTATGTAGCTATTGAGGGAAATATAGGTTCTGGTAAAACATCTTTATCTAATTTAATGAGTGATGAATTTAACGCTAAAATAGTTTTAGAGAGGTTTGCGGACAATCCATTTCTTCCAAAATTTTATGAAGATCAAGAGCGTTTTGCTTTTCCGCTAGAAATGAGTTTTTTAGCAGATAGATACCAGCAATTAACGGATGATTTAGCTCAATTTGATTTATTTAAAAACTTCATTGTTTCTGACTATTACATTTTTAAATCATTAATTTTTGCACAAGTAACACTTCAAAAAGAAGAATATGCTTTATACAGAAAAATGTTTGACATTATGTATAAAGAAATTTCTAAACCAGATTTATACATCTACTTATATCAGAATACAGATCGTCTTTTAGAAAATATAAAAAAAAGAGGGAGAATTTACGAGCAGAATATTGAAGCAAGTTACCTTCAGAAAATCCATGTCGGTTATACTAATTTTATTAAAACAGAACAAGATTTAAATACACTAATTATTGATGTTTCTGAATTAGATTTTGTCAATAATCACAATGATTACAGAGAAGTTTTAAAAATAATTAATACACACACTTCATCTACAGAAACACCATAAAAAGGCAATTATTACTTCTTTTTTAACTCAAGTTTTTCAGCAAAATAATCACAAAAATCTCTCATAGTAGCCGTCATTTTTTGATCATCTGTAGCACGCTCAAAACTTCCTGCCATAGAAACTAATGTTTGATGGAAAAATTGTTTCATTTCATCAACTGGCATATCTTTAGTCCAAAGATCCATTCGCAAAGTATCTTTCTTTTTGTGATCCCAAACAGAAAGCATTATAGCCTTAGAAGATTCGTTATCTATACCTCCATCTTCAGCTTTCCAACTTATACTTTCAGGAATTTTATTTTCATCTAATTCAACTGTAAACTCTATTTTTGAGGTATGTGCAATAGCCATTATTTTCGTGGTTTATATTTAGAATTCTTAAAAATCTCTTCTTCATTCATAGATAAAAGATCCTGTAAAGATACGTCATTATTTACCATGTAAGAACGTACAATTTGCCAACCAATCCATTGACCTATTCTTCCTGGAGACTTTGTGTCTTCACTTAGATAAAATTTTGAAAAGGGAGCGTTTTCTATAAATCTTTTATTTAATTGAGTATCGGTGCTATATAATAAATCATTTTCAATGAAGTATCTCCATACTTGTTCCTCATTCATAGTTGCCCAATCAAACTTATCCTTAGGGTATCCAATTTTAATTGGATCTGATTTCGATGGTAAATAAAGGTCTAGCAAATACATTTTTTTTCCTTCATGAATCATTTTTGCCAGAAAAGATCTATTATTTGAGAAGGAGATTGTTGAATTTATAATGTTAGAAGCTACGTCAACAACAATTCTTTCATCAGTATTATTTTTTCTTATATAGGATGGATAATCGCTATAAAATGGATGATCATCTCCCAAATAAACATCTAAAGAAATAAATAATAGATTATCTGTATAAATTGTTCTGTAGGTATAATCTATATTGCTTAAAATAGTGATAACATCTGGGGCTAAAAACGTAGGATTATAATGTTTAATGTGTTTAAATAACTTAGACAGCTCGTCCTCAATATGTAAAAGTGAATTGTATTTTTTTTGAGTTTCTTGAAATAACTCTTGTTCGTCTGAGTTATTTATTTTGGCAATCCAAATACTATCTGGTGTTTCATCAGGAAATAATAAAGGAAAATTTTCTTTTAATTCAACTAAATTTTGCCCTTTATTAGTATAAAAGTCTTGTTCAAATCTGAAAATCTTAAAATTTGCTTCAATATTTGAGATATCAATATTATTCTGAGTTTCTTTTTGACAAGAAATGAAAAATAGTAGTACCAATAAAAATTGAAAATAATTTCGCATTTGCTTTGTATCTTAGCTACGTGTTATGAATGATAAAAATACTAAAATAGTTTTCTATGCAAGTTGAAAAAGTTACCAAATATATAATTTCATGGTTAAAGGAATATGCTACTAATGCAGGAGTTGAAGGTTTTGTGATCGGTGTCTCTGGCGGCATTGATTCTGCTGTAACCTCTACTTTGTGTGCAAAAACTGGGTTTCCAACACTGTGTCTTGAGATGCCAATACATCAAGAGGAAGGTCAAGTAAGTAGAGCTAAACGTCATATTTTATCACTTCAAAAACAATATGAAAATGTATCTATGAATCATATAAATTTAACTCCTGTTTTTGACAGTTTAGTAGATGCGGTGCCTATGGTTGAGGATGAAAATGAACGCTTTATGAGTTTGGCTAATACAAGAGCTCGTTTAAGAATGACTAGCTTGTATTATTTTGCAGGATTAAAAAATTTGTTGGTAGCTGGTACTGGTAATAAGGTTGAAGACTTTGGAGTGGGATTTTACACCAAATATGGAGACGGAGGTGTTGATTTAAGTCCTATTGCAGATTTAATGAAATCTGAGGTGTATGCTGTTGCAAACTATTTAAAAATTAATGAAGAAATTCAAATTGCAGCACCAACTGATGGTTTATGGGGGGATGACAGAACAGATGAAGATCAACTTGGAGCTAGTTATGATGAATTAGAATGGGCGATGATGAAACAAAAAGAAGGAGCACACATAGATGTCTTTAGCGAAAGAGAAAAAGAAGTATATGAAATTTATCTAAAATTAAATAAGGCTAATAAACACAAAATGGATCCAATACCAGTATGTTTAATCCCAGAAAAATTAAAATAAAGCCGATTTAAATAACTTTTTAGCTTTAAGAAAATTCCTTCTTCGTTGGCCTTTTGAAATCTCTATTGGAGTTAATAAAATTAAAATAAATGATTTTGTTAGGAGGTTTATTTTTTTCATAGGGGGTATAAGTTTTTATATTTTAAAGATACATAAAAAAATAATTGGTTTTATTATTAATAAACTTAAGTCTTAATAAATCTGTTTTTTTTAAACAACCCTCATTAATTTATTATACAATCTTTTTTTTAATTCGATATAGTTTTTAATCATTTCTAAATCATTATTCTGAGCAGAGCTTGTCTCTGAGGGGTCGATAAGTTGCTTAATTTTTTTATCTATAAGAATTCTTCTTAGGTTTAAAATAGCATCTGTAACTAATTTTGATAAAATTTTTTGAGGTTCGGTGACAAAAATATTTTTACGTTCCCAATCACTCAAAGCATATTTCTCGTCATCCATAAGGATGGAGGTTACTACTTTAGAAATATTTGTATTAGAATGATTAATAAAATTATCTATTTCAATTTTATCTGCTTGACTCAATTGATGAATCATTTCGTAATATATTTTCTTGAAAATTTCATTTGAAAATTCTATTTCATCGTCCTGTAAGTTTAGATATAATTCTTTTGAAACCTGATTTGTATATTGTTCTTTTTCTATGTGTATCGTTCCATCTTCATTCTCAACCTCAACAAAATCAACAAAATCTGCTTCTTGATTTCCAAAAAGTAATAAAATTCTAATAATTTCTTTTTCCAAAATAAATAAAGAATCTATTTCTTTTAGTTGTTCAGTTTGTTTTTTTACAACCTCAAAAGTCTGTTTTTCCTTTTGAATATTTTTGGAGAATTCTTTAGAGTTTTTTGATATTAATTGTGCTAATTCACTAAATAATACTCTTTCTGAAATTTCCATAATTCGAGAACATTCTTGCACATAAACTTCTCTTTGAATGCTATCTGGAATCTTAGAAATACTAGTGACAATATCTCGAATTAGTCCAGCTTTTTTTACAGGATCATTACTGGCCTCTCTCATCAATAATGAAACCTTAAAGTTAATAAAGTCTTGTGATGAGTTCTCTAGATATTCTTTTAGCGCTGTCTCAGAATGCTTTTTTGCAAAACTGTCTGGGTCTTCTCCATCTGGAAAAGCAACTACCTTAACATTCATTCCTTGTTCAAGAATTAAATCTATTCCTCTGATAGAGGCTCTTATTCCGGCAGCATCTCCATCAAATAGTACAGTTATATTTTTTGTGAGTCTGTTAACCAGTCTAATTTGATCTGAAGTTAATGCAGTTCCAGAGGAAGCAACAACATTTTCTATCCCTGATTGGTAAAAAGAAATAACATCTGTATATCCTTCCACTAAATAGCAATTATCTTGTTTGGCTATTTCTTTTTTAGCCTGATAGATCCCATATAAAATTTTACTTTTATGGTAGATATCGCTCTCTGGAGAATTTACATATTTAGCGGTCTTCTTATCTGTTGATAGAGTTCTACCTCCAAAACCTAAAACGCGGCCAGACATGCTATGTATAGGGAATAATACACGTCCTTTAAAACGATCAAATTGTTTATTTTCTCTAACTATAGTTAATCCGGTACTAGCCAAATATTTTATATCATAGCCTTTTTTTAATGCTTCATTGGTAAAAGAATCCCAACTATCTAAACAATAACCTAATTCAAACTTTGTTATGATTTCGTCTTCAAAACCTCTCTCTTTGAAATAAGATAAGCCTATCGCTTTTCCTTGATTAGACTTTAATAAAATATTATGAAAATATTCTTTAGCAAAATTTGAAACTAAGAACATACTCTCTCGTTCATTCATTTGCTCTTTCTCCTCATTAGATTGAACTGTCTCCTCTATCTCTATATTATATTTCTTTGCAAGATATTTTATAGCCTCTGGGTACGAGTAATGTTCGTGTTCCATTAAGAAAGAAATCGCATTTCCTCCTTTACCGGTACTAAAATCTTTCCAAATTTGTTTTACTGGAGAAACCATAAAGGATGGAGACTTTTCATCAGTAAAAGGACTTAACCCCTTGAAGTTACTTCCTGCTTTTTTTAATTGAACAAACTCACCGATTACCTCCTCTACACGGGCAGTTTCAAAAACTCGATCGATGGTACTTCTTGATATCATTTAAAATAGACTTGGAAAAGTTAAAACAAATATAGTAATTAGAAATTTTGAATGATTTGAAAATTAAAAAACCTCACTAATAAAATTAGTGAGGTAAGTATGTTGTTTAATTCCTTTAACTAAGAGGCTGCTCTTAATTTTTTTAAGGTAGTTTTTGTCATTTTTTCTTCTGCATATTCTCTTGTAACTATTAGTTGTTTTTCGTCAGAACTAGGCAATTCAAACATGGCGTCTGTAAGAATAGCCTCACAAAGTGAGCGCAATCCTCTTGCCCCTAATTTATATTCAACTGCTTTTCCTACAATATAATTTAGAGCACCTTCTTCTACAGTAAAATCAACATCATCCATAGAGAAAAGCTTTTCATATTGTTTAATGATTGAATTCTTAGGTTCTGTTAAAATTGACCTCAATATTTTTTCATCCAAAGGATTCATATAACTTAAAACTGGAAGACGACCTATTATTTCAGGTATTAATCCAAATGATTTAAGGTCAGAAGGAATGATATATTGCAATAGATTTTCTTCATCAATTTTATCTTCTTCAACAGAGGCACTATAACCAACAGCTTGCATATTTAAGCGTTTACTGATCATTTTATCGATCCCAGAAAAAGCACCTCCTGCAATAAATAAGATGTCTTTTGTATTGATTTCTATAAATTTTTGTTCAGGATGCTTTCTACCTCCTTTAGGTGCTACATTTACAACAGACCCCTCTAATAGCTTTAATAATGCTTGTTGAACACCCTCTCCAGAAACATCTCTTGTAATTGAAGGATTATCTCCTTTACGAGCAATTTTATCAATTTCATCAATAAAAACAATCCCTTTTTGAGCTTTGGCTACATCATAATCTGCTGCTTGCAACAATCTACTTAAAATACTTTCTACATCTTCACCAACATATCCTGCTTGCGTTAACACAGTTGCATCTACAATTGAAAAAGGAACATTTAGCATTTTTGCAATACTTCTTGCTATTAATGTTTTTCCAGTTCCAGTTTCTCCAACTAAAACAATATTACTTTTTTCAATTTCAACCTCATTTTCATCATGAACCTGATTTAATCTTTTGTAGTGGTTATACACTGCTACTGACATTGCCTTTTTTGTTTCATCCTGACCGATAACATATTGGTCTAAAAACGTTTTTATCTCTAAAGGTTTTTTAAGAATAATTTCTTTTGAATGACTCCCTGAGGAAGCTTCAGATATCTCTTCTTCTACAATACCATGAGCTTGCTCTATACATTTATCACAAATATGAGCATCCATCCCTGCAATCAATAGATCTGTATCAGATTTTTTCCGACCACAAAATGAACATTCTAAATTTTCTTCTTTTGCCATTACTAATTACTATTAAGTTTATAGTAGTTATTTTCTAATCAATACTTCATCAATCATACCGTAGGCTTTTGCCTCTTCGGCTTTCATCCAATAATCTCTATCTGAATCATCGTGTACTTTTTTTACAGTTTGCCCAGAATGTTTCGCTATAATTTGATACAATTCATCTTTCAGCTTCATAATTTCACGAGCAGTTATTTCGATATCTGATGCCTGTCCTTGAGCTCCTCCTAATGGTTGATGAATCATTACCCTAGAATGAGGAAGTGCTGATCGCTTTCCTTTTTCTCCTGCACACATCAAAACTGCTCCCATAGAAGCTGCCATACCTGTACAAATCGTAGCTACATCTGGTTTTATAAATTGCATGGTATCATAAATACCTAATCCCGCATATACTCCTCCACCTGGTGAATTAATATATATAGAAATATCTTTTGAAGAATCTACACTTTCTAAGAATAATAACTGTGCCTGAATGATATTTGCTACTTGGTCATTAATTCCAGTTCCTAAGAAGATGATTCTATCCATCATTAAACGAGAAAAAACATCCATAGCCACAGCATTTAATTGACGCTCTTCTATAATATTTGGAGTCATATTTGTAATTAACTGATTGTAGTATGTGCTACTAATTCCACGATGTTTAGTTGCGTATTTCTCGAATTCTCTTCCGTAATCCATTGATTTATTTTTAAATAATTATACTTGTAAATATAGTAACTATTAGTGAATAATTTTAAGCCTGCAGGGAGCAAAAAAAAACTTCCCTTAAATTAAAGAGAAGTTTTTTATTTTTGAATTGATTGTTATTTATAGACTTCTTTTATGAAACCTTCATAGGTAACTTTTTTTGTTTTAAAAGTAATTTTCTCTTTATAAAAAGTCATTAACTTTTGGTTCATCAATTGATCTTGAAGTTTTTTTGCCTCTTCTTGATTACCAAGAATTCTATTGGCTATATCATCTAGCTCAGCATCTTCTGGATTCATATTTCCAAACTGTGCCATTTGAGTTCTTATAAATCCTTTAGCGTAGTCTTTTAATTCTTCGTAATCCAATTTAATATCATTTCCTTTTAATATTTTCTCTTGAATTAGTTGATAACGTAACCCTTTTTCTGATTTATTATATTCTTCAGCCGCTTCTTCAGGTGTTAATTGTTTTTCTCCTGCAGTAGCTAACCACTTTTGCAGAAATTCTGAGGGTAAGTCAAAACTTGTGTTATCAATTAAAAATTCTGTAACTGAATTTAATAATTGTTGGTCTGCCTGTTGTAAAAATTGTTTTTCTGCATCCTCTTTAATCTTATTTCTTAACTCAGTTACTGATTTTACACTTCCGTCAGTAAATAATTTATCAAATAACTCTTGATCTAAGTCAGCTAATTCGATTTCTGTAGTTTCCTCAATTGTAAATAAAACCTTTATATTCAGGCCTTCTATTTCTTCATTTGAAAGACCAAGAGCTCCCATTAGTTTAGAATCATCAGAAAACAAGCTTTTAGTATTTAACTCAATAACATCACCCACTTTAGAACCTACAAACTTTTTTAAATTTGTTTTTCCTTTTATGTCAGAAAGGTTAATCGTAGACTTATTTTCAATCTCTTTTTCTTCATTAACAAAAGTTCCTGTAACATTTGTATTTTCATTGATGATATCTACAGCAGACATTTTCCCGTAGCGTGATTGTAAATTTTCTACTTCTTTATCTATTAAAGAGTCATCTGCATTAATAACATATTGAGTTATTTTCTTTTTTGAAGTTAAATTAACTTCAAACTGAGGAACTAAACCTAGTTCAAACTCAAAAGAAAAATTCTTGGTATCCCAAGTAAAGTTTTCTTGGCTTCTAGGAATTGGATTTCCTAAAATTTCTATTTTTTCTTCAGTAAGATATTTGTTTAAAGAATCTTGTAAAAGCTTATTTACTTCATCAATCATAACTGATTTTTCGTACTGCTTTTTTATCATTCCCATAGGCACATGACCTTTTCTAAAACCAGGAATATCTGCTTTTTTTCTATAATCAACTAAAATCTTATCAACTTTTGGCTGATAATCGTCTGCGATTATATCTACTTTCACAACTGCATTTAATGCGTCAGTATTCTCTCTTGTAATATCCATTTTCGTGTATTCTTCTTAAAAAATTGAGTGCAAAATTACATCTTTTTCTTAATTCTTACAATGTTTAAATACTTGAATTTCAGGTGACTCTTATTGAGGTGAATAATGGCTAGCTACTTTTCATTTTCTTCAGTTGCTTTTCTTTCCAATTCGGCCTGAAATTCTTCCATAACTGGATTAACTGTACTTTCTGGAATGTCTGAAACTTTAATATACATAAGCCCATCAACAGCATTATTAAATTTTGGATCTACATTAAAAGCAACCAATCTCGCATTTTGTTTTACATATTTTTTTATCAGTACAGGGATTCTGAGAGCTCCAGGTTCTATTTCATCTATTACTTTATCAAATTTTTGCATATCTGCTTTAGCAGCATCAAAAACAAAATCTTTATCTGCATCTTTTAATTTAACTTTAAATTCTTTTTTAGGTTGAATATACTGAGCTATGTATGGATCATAATAATGAGATTTCATGAATTCTATCATTAATGATTTTGAAAAATCAGAAAATTGATTGCTAATACTAACACCACCCATCAAATACTTATACTCAGGATACCTGAGGGTTATGTGTACAATACCTTTCCATAGTAAGAAAAGTGGCATCGGCTTTTGTTGATATTCTTTTATAATAAAAGCTCTACCCATTTCTATTGTGCGTTCCATCATGCCATGTAATTCTGGCTCTAAACGAAATAAGGTTTGAATGTAAAAACCAGAAATTCCATATTTTTTATAAATATCTTTTCCAAGCCCCATTCTATAGGCCCCAACCAAAGCCTTGGATTGTCTATCCCAAAGGAATAAATGATGGTAATACTTATCAAATTTATCTATGTCTATTGACTTATTTGTTCCTTCTCCAATATCTCTAAAAGTAATTTCTCTAAGTCTGCCTATTTCATGTAACAGATTTGGTATTTCCTTTGCTGATGCAAAAAAAACTTCATAATTTTTACTTTCTAAAAGTCTCTTACCTTTTTTTCTTAATAAAGTAACTTCTTTGATAAAGCCATAAGTGCTTTTTTGAGAAGTTATTTTTTTGGGAGGTACTGAGATTTTTAAATTTTGAGTTGAAAGAATGTTTTGTGGATTTTTAACAAAAGGGTTTGCTAACATATATGTTTTCTTTCTTAAGAATTCGTAAAAAGAATGTATGTCTTTATACTCCAATTGATCTTTAACAGATATAGGTTTACCTATTCTAACCTTGATGACTCTATTTTTTTGAGATAATAACTCTGAAGGTAATTTAGCAGTTCTAAACGTATCGCTAATTTTTGATAGTACATAAAATAACTTACTATTTTTTGCATGGAAATATATTGGAATAACAGGCACTTCAGCTTTTTTTATCAACTTAACAGCTCCTAATTCCCAAGGCTTATCAACCATTAACTTTCCATCCCTGTATGTAGATACTTCTCCTGCTGGAAAAATCCCCAGAGGACAACCGTTCTTTAAGTGATGAAGTGAGTTTTTTAATCCCAGTAAACTAGATTTGGCATCCTTATGATTCTCAAAAGGATTTACTGGCATTACATAGGGTTTCAGTGGTTGAATTCTGTGTAATAAAAAATTTGCAATTATTTTGTAGTCTGGTCTGTGTTCAATTAATAATTTCAATAAAAGAATTCCATCAATTCCTCCTAAAGGATGATTTGAAACTGTAATAAAAGAGCCATTTTTTGGTATTCTTTTTAAGTCTTCATCTGGAATCTCAAACTCTATTTGAAATTCATCTAAAATTCCATTTAAAAAAAGGAGATCTTTTTTGTCTTTGTGCTTTTGATATATTTTGTTAACTTCAGATATTCTAAGTAATCTCAGTAAAATCCACCCAATAAAAGTACCAATAAAACCAAATTTATCAGTCCCTATTACTTTGGCAATTTCTTTAGATGTTACTAACTCCATAGATAAAACTTCAACTAAACACAAACATAACTAAAAAAACAAAAATCAACTCAATTATTTTTTTTGAATTATTATTTGAGCAGTATTTTTATTTATTTGAGATACTAAAGAAGTTCCTAATTTGTAAATTCCTTCAAGTGAGTTTTCTGTAAAATGTCTGACAGTGAATAAATCAACATTTTTAATAAAAGATACTTTGTACATGTTTTTTATTTCATTGTAAAATAGATCAAAGTGATTAAGGTTGTTATCAACACACACCGAGAAACTAATAGCGGAATTTTGTATTAAATTTACTTTTAGTTGGTATTTGTGGAAAAGCTTAAAAATATCACTGATATTCTCCTCCACTATAAATGAAAAATCTAATGAGGAAATTGAAACTAATACTTGATTTTTTTTAACTATAAGACATGGAATGGTTGGCTCTAGAGTAACTCCCTCACTCACTTTAGTTCCTGGAGAATTAAGATTCTTAAAAGATCTTACAATCAGGGGTATTTTTTTGTTTTGAATTGGTTTTATAGTTTTTGGATGAATTACTGAAGCTCCGTAAAAAGCCATTTCTATAGTTTCTTCGTAAGAAATATGCTCCAGTAATTGAACCTCTTTAAATTCTCTGGGATCAGCATTTAATACTCCTAAAACATCTTTCCATATAGTGAGGCTTTCAGCATCTAAGCAATAGGCAAAAATTCCTGCAGTAAAATCAGAACCTTCTCTTCCTAAAGTAGTTGTATTTCCATTTAAATCACCCCCTATAAATCCTTGAACTATTGTTAATTTTGAAAAATCTATATTCGTCTTAATTCGTTTTTCTGTTTCTTGCCAGTTAACTGTAGCATCTCTAAAAATAGCATCAGTTATTATAATTTCTCTAACATCTACCCAATTATTATAAATTTTTATTTCATTTAAATAATCACTAACAATTGTTGTAGACAACAGTTCACCATAAGAAACTATTTGATCGTATAAATAATCATAATTTCTTGATTTATTTTGAGTTAAAAAACCTGTTAATTGTTCAAATAAAACAGTAGTTTTTTGGTGTATTACATGATTTTCTGCAAAAAGATTATTGATAATTTTAAAATGAAAATTAGAGGTAAAATCTATAGATTCTGTGAGTTTTTCTTGATCATTATTAAAATATGCATCAGTAATTTTTTCAAAGGCATTGGTCATTTTGCCCATAGCTGAGATAACCAATAAACAATTACTTAAATCTTGAGAATTAAGAATTTTAGCTACGTTTTTAATTGCATTTGCACTTTTTATGGAAGCTCCACCAAATTTAAAAACCTTCATGTTAATTATCTTGAATAAATTTTTCTAAATTTTCTTTATTCATTTGAACCACAGACCAATCATTTAAATAAGTAGCTCCTGTACTTTTATAAAAATCAATAGCATTTTTATTCCAGTCTATTACCTCCCAAGCAACTCTATTAAAATGATGATCATAAGCATACTTTAGAACTGCAGTGTAAAGAGCTTTCCCTGCACCTATTTTTTGTTTACTTTTTGTAACAATTAGGTCTTCTAGGTGTAATGTTCTCCCTTTCCAAGTTGAAAACCGTTCATAAAAAAGTGCTATCCCAATAATGGTATTCTCTTGTTCTGCAACAAATACCTTAAACTTTGGAGGTTCAGAAAAACCATCTCTAATTAAGTCATCAACGGTAATGTCTACTGCATGTGGTTCTTTTTCAAAAACAGCGAGCTCTGTAATTAAATTTAGCACTGATTCCATATCTATCCTTTGGGCTAATCTTACCGTAAAATTCATTTTGTATAATTTTTTCAAATATAGTTTTTTTAAAATCAGCTGAATTAATTTAGTCTTTAAAATCAGTTACGAAATCGTTGTAGTTTTATAAAAAATGAGCATCTTTGCATAATAAAAAATTGACTTAAATGGCTACTAAAAACCAAACCCTTGGCGAATTTATTATTGAAAATCAATCTTCATTTAAATACACTTCGGGGGAACTCTCTAGATTAATAAATTCTATACGTCTGGCAGCTAAAGTTGTGAACCACGAAGTAAATAAGGCAGGCTTAGTTGATATTATAGGAGCAGCAGGTGATACTAACATTCAAGGAGAAGATCAACAAAAACTTGATATTTACGCCAATGAAAAATTTATACAAACACTTACAAATAGAAATATTGTTTGTGGAATTGCTAGTGAAGAGGAAGATGATTTTATTACTATAAACAGTCAAGATGAAAATCATCAAAATAAATATATTGTTTTAATAGACCCACTAGACGGTTCCTCTAACATTGATGTTAATGTTTCTGTTGGAACAATTTTTTCAATATACAGACGTGTTACTCCAGTTGGAACTCCTGTTCAATTAAAAGATTTTTTACAAAAAGGAAACCAACAAGTAGCAGCTGGTTACATTGTATATGGAACCTCTACAATGCTTGTATATACAACAGGAGATGGTGTTAACGGATTTACATTAAATCCTGCAATTGGAAGTTACTATTTATCACATCCAGATATAAAGTTTCCTGAAAATGGAACCATTTACTCGGTTAATGAAGGAAATTATATTCACTTCCCGCAAGGAATTAAAAACTACATAAAATATTGTCAAGAGGAAAAAGAGGAGGATAACAGACCCTATACAAGTAGGTATATAGGATCTTTAGTTTCAGATTTTCACAGAAATATGATTAAGGGAGGAATTTATATGTATCCCAAAAGTTCAAAAAACTCTAATGGAAAACTTCGATTATTATATGAATGTAATCCAATGGCCTTTTTAGCTGAACAAGCTAATGGAATGGCTAGTGATGGTTTTACTAGAATTATGGATATTGAGCCTTCAGAACTTCACCAACGTGTGCCTTTTATTTGTGGAAGTAAAAATATGGTCATTAAAGTTGAGGAGTTTATGAGATCCGCTAAATAATCTTTCCTTATACTCCTATAAGTTTTCACAAAGTTAACTTCTTGTTTGCATCATTATTAATAGTTAAATTTGTTGAAAATTTTTGCAACACCAATTAAAAACTCAAAATTATGGCTTTCGAATTACCAAAATTAGGATATGCATATGATGCACTAGAACCTAACATAGATGCTAGAACTATGGAAATACACCATAGCAAACATCACAACGGATATACTACAAAATTAAATGGCGCTATCGCTGGAACAGACCTAGAAGGAAAATCTATTGAAGATATTTTAAATACTCTTGACATGTCTAATGGAGCTGTCAGAAATAATGGAGGAGGATTTTATAATCATTCTCTTTTTTGGACAGTAATGAACCCAGACAACAAAGGAGAGCTATCAGGAGATTTAAAGAATGCTATCATGGAAGCGTTTGGATCTTTTGATGCTTTTAAAGATACTTTTTCAAATGCGGCAGCAACTCAGTTTGGATCTGGCTGGGCATGGTTATGTGTTCTTCCAGGAGGAAAAGTAGAGGTATGCTCTACTCCAAACCAGGATAATCCATTAATGCCAGGTGTTACCTGCGGAGGAACTCCTATTTTAGGTCTTGATGTTTGGGAACACGCTTATTACCTAAATTATCAAAATAGACGTCCAGATTATATCAATGCATTTTTTAATGTAATCAACTGGAATGAGGTAGCTAGTAGATACGAGGCTAACAAATAAACTTATAAAAAATATTTTTATAACAAAAGGCACCCAATTGGGTGCCTTTTGTTATAAAATGCTTTTAGTAAGCTCTCTTTTTATTTCCCTCATAAAAATTTATAAAGGCTTCATTTACTACTCTGTGACCACCATCTGTTGGGTAATTTCCTGTAAAATACCAATCACCAGAATTACCTGGGCAAGCCCTGTGTAGATCCTCTACATTTTGATAGATAACCTCTACCTCTGCGTTAATGTCTTTTGTTTTTAGCATTTGAGCAATTTTTTCAGACACTTGTTCTGTAGTAAATGGGCTATAGATCTCTTTAACGTAATTAACAATTTCAGCATCTTCTTTTTCCCGTTGGTCAATTGCTTTTTGATATACTGTATCTACTATATGATATTGATTAGTTTCTTTTAGCAATTCTAAGGCTGCTCTAAAAGCAATGAAATCCTCAATTCTAGCCATATCAATTCCATAACAATCTGGATATCGAATTTGAGGTGCAGATGAAACTACTACAATTTTCTTAGGATTTAGTCTATCCAAAATTTTAATAATACTTTCTTTAAAGTAGTCCCTCTAACAATACTATCGTCAATAATTACCAAGTTATCAGTTGGTTTAACAACGCCATATGTAACGTCGTAAACATGGGCAACTAAATCATCTCTACTACTATCATCTGCAATGAAAGTTCTCAATTTAGCATCTTTAATTGCTATTTTTCAAATCTTAGGCCTTTCTGATAAAATTTCTGTTACTT
>FUWD012824717.1_pt1 | contig 20228 bp, 19 predicted proteins | sample 1063281 | NCBI WGS metagenome assembly FUWD01 (sample SAMEA79048168, study PRJEB19326) | metagenome | biome: marine | reverse complement strand
AAGGACAAGAGCTTGCATATGCCCACGTTCACAATGACAATGACGCTAACTTCTTGCAGCACGAATTAACTAAATCTATTACAATTTCGGATGAAATCCCAGTCAAAAATCCATTAATTTATGAAGTACTTGAATAGAGCTATTAGATACATATGAAAAGAGCGATTATTATAGTTTTAGACTCATTAGGAATTGGTGCCAGTGCTGATGCAGAAAGTTATGGAGATAATGGCTCCAATACGCTTGGACATATCGCTGATTATTGTGCCGAAGGAATGGCAAATAACGAACTTAGGAGGGGCTATCTAAATATTCCAAATCTGCAGAGATGGGGTTTAGTGGCTGCTGCAAACAAGAGTTGTGGCAAAGAATTACCAACAAAACAACAAATAAATCCTATAAATGCATATGGATATGCCCGTGAAATAAGTAAAGGAAAAGACACTCCGAGTGGGCACTGGGAAATATGTGGATTGCCGGTACCTTTGCAGTGGGGCACATTCCCTAATAAAGACTCATGTTTCCCAAAAAAACTTATGCAAACACTCATTGATGAGGGTAAGCTAAACGGCACACTCGGTAATAAGCATGCCTCTGGAACAACAATATTGCAAGAGTTTGGCGAAGAACACATCAAATCAAAGATGCCTATATGCTATACCTCCGCTGACTCAGTATTCCAAATTGCTGCACATGAAGATCACTTTGGATTAGATCGCCTTTACGAGCTTTGTGATATTGCAAAGAGATTGGTTGAACCATTTAATATAGCTCGTGTTATTGCTAGACCATTTGTAGGCAATAGCTCTGCAAACTTTGAAAGAACAGCAAACCGAAGAGACCTGACAACTCCACCCAACGGAGAGACCCTATTGGACCATATTCAAAGTGTCAATGGTAATGTAGTATCTATAGGAAAAATTAGTGATATTTTTGCCCACAAAGGCGTAACCCATAAATTCAAAGGTGAGAGTAATATGTCACTAGTCGACCAACTATTGAAACAAATGGACAGGTTCAAAGATGGGCTACTATTTGTTAACCTTGTTGATTTTGATAGCAAATATGGTCATCGTAGGGATGTTGCTGGTTATGCCCATGCACTGGAACAATTTGACGCAAGAATTCCAGAAATTGAAGAAAGAATAGCAGGTAATGACTTAGTTTTAATTACCGCTGATCATGGCTGTGACCCTACATGGGTTGGCTCTGACCACACCAGAGAACATGTGCCAGTTCTGTTTGTTGGAAATAAAATAAAGCAGCAATATATAGGTGAGAGAAGTAGCTTTGCAGATATGGGTCAAACTATTGCTAAACACCTAAACTTAAAAAACCTTGCACATGGCATTGCTTGCAATTTATAGTGTGTTAACAAAAAAAATTTATTAAATGAATAATCAAATAAAAAATATCCCAAAAGTAGAGCTTCATAGCCATCTTGAGGGAACTATTTCGCCCCCATTGGTTAGGAGGATAGCAAAGCGAAACAGCATAACACTTAAGGATGGACTTTTTACAGATGAAGATAAGTTTGCTTGGGAGGACTTTGTTGGTTTCTTAAATGCCTATGACGAGGCTAGCTTCTGTTTACGTAAATCAATAGACTATGAAGATATCACTTATGAGTACTTCAAGTCGTGTGCAATTGAGGGGGTAATTTATGCTGAAACTTTTATTTCACCTGACCATGCAGATGCAGTTGGTATAAGCTATCAAGAGATGATACTAGGTTGCGCAAAGGGTATAGAAAGGGTAGAGAAAGAATTTGACATAGTAGCCAGATTAATTATTAGTTGTGTAAGACATCTAGGGCCTGAAAAGGCAATAGAAGTGGCAAAACTTATGACTGACAACCCTCACAAATATGTTGTAGGTTTTGGTATGGGTGGAAATGAATATATGTACACAATGAATGACTTTTCTCCTGCTTACAATATCGCTGTTAACGCTGGATATCCATGTACAACTCATGCAGGAGAGGTGTGCGGACCAGAGAGTGTTTGGGACGCTATTAATTGCCTTCCGGTAAGTCGCATAGGGCATGGTGTTAGAAGTGTCGAAGATAGAGAGCTTCTAACAGAGCTTGCAAACCGCAATATTGCTCTTGAGATTTGCCCTGGCAGCAATTTAGCGCTAAACGTTTATCCGAACTGGGAAAGCCACCCTCTTAATGAAATTCTTGGTTCAGGTATAAGTGTAAGTTTAAATTCAGATGACCCTGCATTCTTTGATACCACTGTTGGCAAGGAATATCTAAATGGTTCTAAATTTTTTAACCTTAGCACTAAAGAATTGTGCAACATTTCTGCTATGGCTATTAAGGCTTCATTTGTTGACAAAAAAACAAAATCTAGACTTTTGTCAAAAATTCCACAATAGCTTACTTGCAACTAATCATTTATTGATACTACTTCTACTTGAAATGAAACATCACAACCGGCTAATGGATGGTTGAAGTTTACTGTTATATTGTCCCCATCAATCTTTTCAATACAACCAACATAGGAATCTCCGGTGGGGGTTTTAAACTCTACAGCTACGTCCTCCTTAATCAACATGTCAGGCAAAAACTCCGATCGATTCATTATTTGAATGGCCTCCTCATGTATAGGGCCAAAAGCTTCATCTGAAGTCAACAGAAAAGTTTGTAATTGACCCAACACAGCCTGCTCTACACAAGACTCCAAGCACCTATCTAACTGGCCATCGCCAACCTTAAATACAAGTATTGATTCTCCTGACTCGTCAACCAGAGAACCATTAGAATGCAATAGCTTATACTTTATTGAATAACCGGGCATTGAATTGTAGTTGATAAATAAAATTAATTAATAAAAAATATTTTATTAATTATTACTTAGTGCTTTCAATATTTTGTGAACCTTTGCTGATAGCTCTGAGCGATGAACGATCATATCAATAGCTCCTTTTTCAAGTAAAAATTCACTACTTTGAAATCCCTCTGGAAGATCCTCTCCAACGGTTTGCTCTACTACTCGTCTACCAGCAAAACCAATTCTTGCGCCTGGTTCAGCTATGTGTATGTCTCCTAGCATGGCGAAACTTGCAGAAACTCCTCCCATCGTTGGGTCTGTCAAAATTGATATAAAAGGTATTTTTTTGTCTGCCAACATCTTTACCGCTAAAGAGGTTTTTGCCATCTGCATTAAAGATAACAGACCCTCCTGCATACGGGCACCGCCAGAAGCAGAAAAACAAATAAAAGGGCATTTTGTTTTAATGCTTTCGTTAATTGCACGAACAAACTTTTCCCCAACAACTGAACCCATTGAGCCACCCATAAAATTAAAATCCATAGCTGCAACAACAACTTTCATGTCCTGAATTGTTCCCTTTTTCACAACCAAAACGTCCTTCTCATTTGTGCTTTTTTGCGCTGCTGAATACCTGTCTTTATATCTTTTTTTGTCCTTAAATCTAAGGGGGTCAACTGACTCAATGTCTTTTGCTATTTCTACTCTACCTTTAGCGTCCAAAAAGCTATCTATACGCTCTCTTGCAGAAATAATCATATGATGGTCGCATTGAGGACATACATATAATCTCTGCTTCAACTCTTCCTCATAAAGAGTCGTTTCACATTTAGTGCACTTACTCCATAGCCCTTCAGGAATGTTCTTTTTGACTGCACTTGTAATGGTTGGAAGTATTTTTTCTAGCCAGCTCATATTTATTATTTTAAATTAATTAATAGCATCAGAAATTTCATTAGCAAATTTAGCAACACTCTCTATCATTTTATCCTTGTATTTTGCATTTTTTTCAATAAATGACACAATTGTAGAACCTACAATAACAGCATCTGCTGATTTAGAAACTGCCTTTGCAGACTCTGCATCCTTAATTCCGAACCCAACACCTACAGGTAAATCTACATATTTTCTTATTCTTTCTAAATGAAAGTTTACAGAATCAATGTTTAAATTTCCTGCACCAGTTACGCCCTTTAAAGATACATAATAAACAAATCCGGAGGCTAAATCTGCAAGTAGCTTGAGCCTATTATCGGTTGTGGTGGGAGCCACAAGAAATATTAAATCGATTTCTACCTTATCTAGTAAAGCCTTAAGTTCTTGAGCTTCTTCAGGAGGCATATCAACAACCAAAACTCCATCAACTCCACATTCTATGGCCTGATTTGCAAAATCTGCATAGCCAAATACCTCTATCGGGTTTAGATACCCCATAAGTACGACTGGGGTATAGGTGTTGTTTTGTCTAAACCTTTTGACTAGTGACAAAACATCTTTCAAACTTACTCCATCTGATACTGCTCTGTTATGCGACTTTGCTATTACAGGTCCATCAGCCATAGGGTCTGAAAAAGGCACCCCTAACTCAATAATGCTCGCTCCATTCTCTACTAAAGAATTCATTAAATCATAGGTATTATCAATACCGCTATCGCCAGCAGTAATAAAGGGTATAAACGCTTTGCGATTATTTTTCTTTAAAGATTCAAAAACTTTACTAAGACGAGACATAATTAATTAAAGTAGCATTAGAAAATAAAATTTTATCACACTATTGTTTAGTACTAAACTCATGCACACTGTCTACTAGGTCTTTCATTCTTTCCGGATTAACATCAGGAGAAATGCCATGGCCCAAGTTAAATACATGGCCAGTATTGTCACTGTATTGCGAAAGAATCTTTTTGACTTCTTCACGAATTGTGTCCCTAGAAGCGTATAAAACACAAGGGTCTAAGTTGCCTTGTAATGCGACCTTGTCTCCTACTCTAGTCTGTGCATCACCTAACTCTACTGTCCAGTCTAGTCCAATCGCATCGCATCCGCTTAAAGCTATCTGTTCCAGCCACATACCTCCTCCCTTAGTAAATAAAGTTATCGGTATTATTTTTCCATCATGATGACGATTGACTCCTTTAACTATTTTCTCCATATACCTGAGAGAATAGTCTTCATAACTATCTTTATTAAGAAGTCCTCCCCATGTATCAAAAACCATAACAGAATCTACCCCAGCTTCAATTTGACCATTTAAGTAATCAATAATAGTGTCTGCAAGCTTATCAAGTAACTTATGCATATGGCTAGGGTTCTCGTACATTAGACCCTTAACTTTTGAAAAATTTTTGCTAGAACCGCCCTCAACCATGTATGTTGCTAATGTCCAAGGGCTGCCTGTAAATCCAATCAAGGGAACCCTTCCATTCAAAGATTTCTTAATTAGCGAAACAGCATCTGTCACATAAGAAAGCTCTGAGCCGATATCGGGCTTTACTAGCCCATCTATGTCGGCTAATCTTCTAATAGGTTTAGAAAATTTAGGGCCCTCTCCTTCTGTGAAATAAAGACCCAAATCCATCGCATCGGGAATAGTCAGTATATCTGAGAACAATATTGCAGCATCTAGATCAAAACGCTCAATAGGCTGCAATGTTACTTCGCAAGCCATATCTGGAGATTTGCAAAGGGTTAGAAAATCGCCCGCCTTTTTACGAGTAGCGCGATATTCTGGAAGATAACGCCCTGCCTGCCTCATTACCCAAATTGGCGTCCTTGATACTGGCTTTTTTAATAGTGCGTTTATATAGTCAAAAGACATAATAGTGAAATATTTTAGTGATTAAATGATTATATAGATAATTGTTAAGATAGCTAATATTTATATGTTTTTATAATTCTCTGCTTATCTTTTGTGTAATATTATTAAACATAAAAAAAGCCACATAAGTGGCTTCTTTAATACTTCTAGGTTGGCTTATCTCTTAAATGAACCATAACGTGACTTAAATTTTTCAACACGTCCTGCAGTGTCCATAATTTTTTGTTTGCCGGTGTAAAAAGGGTGGCAGCTAGAACACACGTCTAAATGTAGCTCGTCTTGTTTTTTTGTTGAACGGGTTTCAAAAGAATTGCCACAACTACATACAACTTTAATCATATCGTAGTCTGGATGAATTTCTGTTTTCATATCACTATATATATTGTAATCTTGTAAGGGGGTAGATTATATACTAAGTGTCGCTTTCAAGGCAAGACTTTTAGCCTAATTTAAGTCATAAACAGAGCAAATAAACAAAGATGATATTGTTAACATAATCGCTCTCATTTTAATTGTTATTAATTGCCATTGACAAGTGATAGGTATAATAGCTATATAGAAAAAAACATCTTTAGCACTCCGTTTATTATTTAATGAATTCATCAATAATATATTTTTTATGACAGATATTCAAGGCATTATTTTGGCAGCTGGCAAAGGCACTAGAATGTATTCAAACATACCTAAAGTTCTGCATACCGTTTCAGACAAAACCTTGCTAGAGCATGTATTAAATAAGGCCCATAAAGTATGTAATAAAATTCATGTAGTGTATGGATTTAAGGGTGAACAAGTAAAAAGTTCGATTGAAGATAGATCTATTAATTGGGTTGAGCAACGGGAACAACTAGGGACTGGACACGCTGTATCTCAAGTTGTTCCTCAAATAGACAATGAGTCAATATCTTTAATTATGTATGCAGATATACCTTTAATTAAAGAGTCGACACTAGATAAGTTAATTAAAGAGGCTGATAAGTTTGGCATATCACTTTTATCAACCAAACTAGAGAGTCCAGACGGATATGGCCGCATTATTCGTAAGGATGGAGAAATAAAATCCATAATCGAACACAAAGATGCCACCAAGGAGCAATTAATCATTAAGGAAATAAACACTGGTTTTATTGCAATTAAGAGTAAGCTATTAAAAAAATATTTAACAAAAATTGACACAAGCAACAAACAAAATGAGTTCTATCTTACTGACATCATTGCATCTGCGGTCGATGATGGTAGAATTGTCGGTTCAATAATTACTAAGGACAAGTTTGAAGTGGCTGGGGTTAATGACAAAGTACAACTAGCAGAACTTGAAAGAGATTTTCAGAAAAATCAAGCACTGGAATTTATGCGCCAAGGTCTAACCATTAAAGACCCTTCACGTTTCGATTGCAGAGGTAAACTCAAGTTTGGACAGGACTGCACTATTGATATCAATGTTTTGATAGAAGGAGAAGTATATATAGGTGATAACTCCTCTATATCCCCCAACTGTATTATAAAAAACTCTAGCATTGGAAAGAATGTCTCTGTATTGCCAAATACCGTTATTGAAAATGCAGTAGTGGGTGACAACGCTAGTATAGGGCCATTTGCAAGGATACGTCCACAAACCAAAATAGGCAATAATACCAAGGTCGGAAACTTTGTTGAAATAAAAAAATCTAGCATCGAAGAAGGCTCAAAGATTTCACACTTAAGTTACATTGGTGATACTTCGGTTGGACGCAATGTTAATATTGGTGCAGGAGTAATTACTTGTAATTATGACGGCTCTAACAAGCATAAAACTGATATAAGAGATGGCTCCTTTGTTGGCTCTAACTCTCAATTGATTGCGCCTGTGGTAATTGGAGAGAATGCCACTATCGGTGCTGGCTCAACAATTACTAGTGACGCACCTAATGACGCTTTAACTTTGACAAGAACAAAGCAGTCTACCTTCAAAAGATGGCGACGCCCTAAAAAAGATAAGTAATAATGTTTAAGCTCCCCCGTAATGTTTGGATTTTAGCCTTAAGCTCGTCGCTATTTATGTCTCTTAGCGTATTTATTATTTTTATAGGCGGCATAATAGGTCAATCAATTAGCCCAATAAAGAGTCTATCGACATTGCCAGTAGCAATGATAGTTATTGGTACAGCTGTTAGTATATTCCCTATAAACTACATTATGTCTAAGATTGGAAGAAGGTACACATTTCTTTCTGTTTGTGTATTTACAATAATAAATGCCATATTAGCGGTCACATCTTTATATTTGCAGTCATTTAATCTGTTCTGCTTTTCAACATTTCTCTTTGGTGCTACTGTTGCCACAATGCAACAATTCCGATTCGCAGCAATTGAAAGTGTAAACAAAGAGCAGATCACATCAGCAACCTCTTTAGTTTTACTTGCAGGACTTATATCTGCCTATCTTGGTCCAGAAATAGCAACTAATGGCAAAAACTTATTTGAAGTCCAATTTGTAGGTTCATTTGTATTGCTTGCAATTTGCTTTGTTGTAGCCTTTGTATTGCTTAGCCTTTTTAAGCCGGCAAAGAAACTAGCGTTGCCAAAAGATAATTCAAAAAGAAAACTAATAGAGATAATAAAACAGCCTACTTTTATTGTAGCGATGTCTAGTGCAGCGTCTGGTTATGTAATTATGTCTTATGTTATGACTGCAACCCCAATAAGCATGCATAGCATGGATGGATTTTCTTTAGAACAAACTAAGTTTGTTATTCAGAGTCATGTCATTGCAATGTTTTTACCGTCTTTATTTACCCCAATGATTGTTAAATTATTGGGACTTAATAGAATGTTGATTATTGGTATTTTGTTATATTTTGTGTGTGTAGCTATAGCATTATTAGATCATCTATTAATCAACTACTGGGTTTCACTTGTATTGTTGGGACTAGGGTGGAATTTTTTGTATATTGGCGGTACAGCATTATTACCCAGTTCATACGAAGAAAATGAAAAATTCAAAGTCCAAACTGTTAACGATTTTTCAATTTTTGGTTTTCAGGCTTTTGCCTCTCTATCGGCAGGATGGTTTGTATTCAATTATGGGTGGGAGTCAGTACTATACTCTGTAGTGCCCATAATATTGATTCAGTTTTTTATTCTTTTATGGTGGCTCAAACACAAAAAAACTTAACGATTTAATTTTGTCAATAACTATCGATTTAAAAAAATAATCAGTAAAGGTACTCTCTATAAACTCTTTTAGTAATTTTTGTAAATATTTCATAGGATATAGTGTCGGCGCAGCGAGCTACATCATTAATTGAAACATTCTCTCCAAACAGTTCGGCAATATCATTGATTTTAGTTCCAGGAATATTTGTCAGGTCTATCGTAAGCATGTCCATTGAAACTCTACCAACAATATGAGTGATGCTACCATTTATATATACAGGGGTTCCGGTAATTGCATGTCTGGGATAGCCATCTCCATAACCAAAAGCTACCACTCCAACTGTCATGTCCTTTGGACAAATAAATGTGCCTCCATAACCGATATTGTCGCCCTTGTTGTAATTTTTTATAGAAATAATTGGAGCTGTAACAATCATTGTTGTCAATAAATTTTGGTCGTGCTGGTTGTAGTCAATTGGTGATGCCCCATAAAGCATAATGCCTGGACGAATAAAGTCTTGAGAAGGATACACCTTAGTTAATACGCCAGCAGAATTTGAAATTGACAGTTTGAATTTATATTTTTTTTTCAGTGCATTATATATTGAGCTTATTTTATGCATTTGTCTGTCGGTAACCATGTTTCCAACTTCGTCTGCACAAGCAAAATGGGTCATTAGCACAATTTCTTTTACATTTTTACTAGAAGAAAGCTTTTCAAATGCATCAACAATCGTATCATCTTGAAATCCTAGCCTCCCCATTCCAGAGTCATACTTTAAAAACACTGTCAATGGCTCAGAGTAATCTTTATTGAGTATCCAATTTAAGCCTTTATTAGAATTAACACAGATTAAAAAGTTATTTTTGTTGGCGTAATCAATCTCATCAAACTCAAAAACACCTTCCAACAAGAGTATCGGGCTTTTTACTCCAGATTGGCGAATTTCTATCGCCTCTTCTATGCAAGCAACACCAAACAAATCTACCTCGCTATCCAAATAACTTGCAACTTTTATCGCGTTATGGCCATACGCATTAGCTTTCACAATTGCAACTGCCTGTGCGCCTGGTACACAAGATTTTGCGTACAAATAGTTATGCTTAATTGCTGCTAAATTAATCCTAGCAACTGTATTCCTACTCATTACTGATAGCGCTCTATGCCTAAACCGTCAAGGTCAACCTGTGTATTATCGCCAGAAATAATTAACGATATCAACTTTCCAGAGCCTAACCCCATTGTCCAACCTAAGGTACCGTGTCCAGTATTTAAGAAGAGGTTCCTATATTGTGTTTTTCCTATAATAGGAGTTCCATCAGGTGTCATTGGACGCAATCCAGCCCAAAACTCATTGTCCGTTGTTTCTTTGGTAGCCTTAGGAAAAATGTTATTAATGACAAAGGTAGTTATCTCTTCTCCTTTATTTGATAGGCTCTTGTCGTAGCCAGTTAACTCTGCAATCCCTGCAACCCTGACCTTGTCTCCTAGCCTGGTAATTGCTACCTTGTAAGTTTCATCCACCAAAGAGCCCTGCGGCGCATCCAGATCCTCTTTAACAGGCAAAGTAATTGAATAACCTTTGACAGGATAGATAGGTAACAAGACCCCTAAAGGCTTCAATACCGATGACGAATCACACCCCAAAGCAACCACATAATTGTCAGCCATATATTCGCCATTACTAGTCTCTATAGATGACACATTGCCATCTATAGTGTTAATTTTATTTATTTCAACTCCGTATTCAAAATTCACGCCTAGAGTTTTACACTTCTCAACCAGTTTGTTGACAAACATAAAACAATTTGCGCTCTGGTCCTCTATTAAACGCAAACCTCCCTTAATTTTATTTTTTACATGCCTTAGACCTGGCTCAGCTTTAACACAACCTTCTGCATCTAGTACTTCATATTTGACACCATATTTTTCATAAATGGCTATGTCCTTTTTACATTCAGCTAGCTGCTTATTTGTCCTAAAAATTTGGAGCACTCCGTTATTTCTTAACTCAAAATCAAAATCATTCTCATTGATAAATTCCGCGACAGTTTTTTTTGAGAAAGAAGAAACACGCATCATTCTAGATTTATTTGTAATATACCTATTGGTTGTGCAGTTTCTTAGAATGCTAATAATGAACTTTATAGTTATAAATGACAACCTAGGATTAACAATAAGTGGTGCATACTTACTAAACATCCATCTTATTGCTTTATATGGAACTCCGGGAGCTGCCCAGGGTGATGACATAGCATAAGATAGCTGACCGGCATTGGCATGGCTTGTTCCCATAGCTGCACCATCTTCACGATCAATCACAGTTACATCATAGCCAGCTTTAGCCAAATAATAGGCAGAGCTTACTCCAATTATTCCACTTCCCGCTACTAGTACTTTCATAACTTCTTTGCTTTAATAAAATGTAGGCAAGCATTTTATTATCTTTATCAATAAAAATGCAAAATTCAGTATAAATGAATAATTGTTACAAAATATGATATTTAGTTACAAACAAAGTATATTACACATTAAGCTTTACAATGCCACTATTATCTTCGTCTTGTAACATACGCAATACAGAGTACCAAAATGCTAATTAACTCAAATTATCAAATAAACAAGCTGGACATACCAAATGATGGATGCTCGGTTATACCTAAAGTGGGCATGATAATTCTAGATACTGACCTTACTTGTGAGCGAGATTTCGCTCGCCTTAAGGTTGAGCGTAATTCTAATTTCGACCTCTACTACAACCGTGTAGCTTTCAAAAACCCTATGACGGTTGAAAGTTTAAGGGAAATATTAACCAAACTCCCTGTAGCCGCAGATGCAATATTGCCAGGAATTGAGCTTGATGCCTTGATATTTAATTGCACCTCTTCGTCAGCCCTTCTAGGAGATGAAACTGTAATTAATGCTATACCATCAAAGGCAGCCCATACATTTACTACCGCATCTGCAGTGGTTGCAGAAATGAAAAAAGCCGATGCCAAAAATATAAGCATGCTTTGCCCTTATCCAGAAAGTGTAAGCATTGGTTTAGCAGACTATTTTTGTTCATGTGGGCTAAATGTTACCTCTCTTACATATTTAGATATTCAAGACGACAGAGATGTTGCAAATATCAGTGCTGAGCAAATAATCAGTTCAGCCCTCAAAGCTCTCGAACCTAGCTCAGACTCTTTGTTTATTTCTTGCACAGCTTTAAGGTCTGCAGAACTGGTAAATACATTAGTTACAAAAACTAAGAAAAAAATATTTACCAGCAATTATTCTACCTTTAGACACCTAGAGTCAGTCATAGGTCAAAACCGATAGGTCTATCTGTGGGTTATATTTTTTCCATTATAGCCATAGCATTATGGGCATTTAATTTTATTATTGCTGTTATTGCAAACAGTCATATATCAGCAATAGAGCTTTCATTTTATCGCTGGCTGGTGGCATTTATAATTCTCTTGCCCTGGATAGTTAAGCTGGCCCCTAAAAAGAAATTAATAATATCTAATTCCAAGTATATTATTTTGCCAGCAATTTTTGGTGTTGCAATATTTAACACTGCTCTGTACTTAGCTGCAAACTATAACTCATCATTTAATCTTTCTCTTATAGCTATAAGTGCCCCTATTGTGGTAATTGCTATAAACCGATTTGTTTTTAATATTGTTTACTCTAGAGCCTTATGGTTTGGAGTTTTAGTTGCTACTATTGGAGTTATGGTTTTAATTAGTAGAGGCGATATAAATGCTCTTACTAAAATGAATTTCTCAATTGGCGACCTATTGATGTTTGTTGCGGCTACGTCTTGGGGTATTTATACCGCAACACTTGAACACAAGCAGCCCAGAGAATTTACTCAGATAGAGTTTTTAGCTCTTATAACTACAATCGGTCTGTTAATACTTATTCCGGTATTTTATTGGCAGGTTAAAAGCTATGGTTTTAGTCAATACAGCTCTGATAACATGGCTATGATTTTGTATTTAGGAATATTCCCGTCCGTAATCTCTTTTTACAGTTGGAACAAGTCAATTGAGAAAATTGGAGCAACCAAAACTGGAGCAACCTACTACTTTATCCCGGTTTTCGTGTTTATATATAGTAGTATTTTGTTGGATGAAAAGATAACCTATACCGAAATGCTAAGTTTTTTACTCATATTTTCAGGACTACTGACAATAAATTTTACTAGAAGTAATCAACCAACTAGTGCTCACTAATCAAGCATATTTAGCATAGCTTTCTCAAGACTTGTGCGATCTATATTTTTGCCTAAATCCTTGCCAAAATGTATATGCACTTTCCTTCTAAAGAAAAACCTCTGACTAGCCTTTACCTCTTTTGGCGCTTTGGAGAGTAGACTACCCCACATATTCTCTACAACAAAAGGCAGAACAGTGACATCTGTATTGGTCTCAGATAATATTTTTTCAAAACCTCTTTTTAATTGCAAAAGATTCCCTGTTCTGGATATTTCTCCTTCTGGAAATATACCGACCATTTGCTTGTTTTCTAGTGCACTGACAACATTTCTAAGTGCATTTCTACTATTCGAAGGATTGACACAAATTATTTTTATAGCTCGCCAAAACCACCTAAGGAGTGGAATGTTGTAATAGTCTTCATGCATTACGAAGTGAATAGTCCTTGGTGTAGCCCATTGTGCAAACACCCAATCAATATAACTGATGTGATTTCCAAGAAGCATTACAGGGCCCTCTCTTGGTAAGTTCTCAACTCCGCTAATTTGTAGTTTATACCTCAAACCAAAAACAGCGATTACTAGCAATCGGCGCACCACTAAAAGCTTGATTTAAGTTTACTGAGCACCAAGCTAAAACCTATTATTGCTATTGCAGCGTTCAAATAAAGAATGTATTCACTATTTACATTTAGCGCCGCCACTGAGGCTGTAATAATTAAAAAAACTAGCATCAAGAAGTTCTGTATCCAGTTCTTTCCAGCCAAAACACTGCCCAATCTATCTAGCTCGGTATTGCCCTGTATAAGTGCATTAAATGGCACTATAGACATGCCTGCTCCAAGCCCAAAAATAAAAATATCTGCAGCCACTGCCACCAATAACAATTGAACTGGCTCAGTAAGCCCTATATCTACTGTTGTGTTTGTAAGAATGCTTGATAACGAAAGTAGAGGCATCAAGCTAGAACATATAACAATTAGGGATGAACCTATATAGATATTACCTACCTTTACTGCATTTTGACTTCTTCTGCCTGACAAGTAGGCGCCTATCATAATACCAACAATTGACAATGCCAACATTGCCTGAACCATTAATGGGCTCTGAATGCCTAAATTAACTTTTGCGTGTGCAGGAAACACGGCTATTAAGTTTTGTGAGATAGCCCAAAACATTGCTGTGCCGAGTATTGAATACCATGTAACTTTATTGCTACGCAAAAGAGATAAGTTTCTAATTAAGTAATAACCCATAATAATTTTATTAACAGACAGTCTTGCAGATGAAAATTTAGTCTCATAAAAACGAATCCCAAAGGTAGATAACCACTCAATTACTGATAGTGCTACCAACATCCATCCTACTGGGGCAATTAATATTACTATATCTTCAGGTGTTGAGTATTGTTGAGAATCAAGATAAACCTCAAATAAATAAGAAAAGAAAACTGTTCCCAGCAGAATGGATGTAAGTGTTATTGCCATAACATAGGCGTTACCAACACTTAAACCTTTTTTTCCCAAACACTCCTTGATGTAGCCGTATTTTGCTGGAGAATAAATGGCACTCTGTGTAGCAATCAAAAGAGTGAAACCAAAAGCCCAAACGTATTCTCCTTGGTAGTAAGAATAGGTAATGCCAAGAGTTATCAGTACCGCAAAAAAAGCACTCCAACGCATAATAGTTGGCTTGGCAAACCTATCAGACAGGTGTCCAGAAACAGTAAAAAACACTATAAATGGCAGCAGTATTAGGCCATTTACTAGTGTAGTTAGTATGATTTGAGTCTGCTCATCATAAACCTTAAATATGGTATTTTGAATTGTAATCTTGTGCCCTAAATCTACAAAGGCGTTTATAAACAGAACAACCAAATAAATTGAAAAAACACCAGCTCTTTCTCTAAGAATAATATTTTTATTCGTCATTAATGTACAAGTGTTTGTATTTATTATTCTTATTATGACAGAAAATATATTGGCTTAATAGATAAAGCAATTTTGTAATTAATAATAATATGTACTTAGTTCAAACACATAATTACTTTTATATCTGTCAAGGTGAAAATAAATTGACAAATATCTTTTTTTACAATAATATCAACCTCATAACATTGACTGAATGGTCAATTTAAATAGCCTTTTCATTTATGGAGATCATCCAGTGTCAGCCAAAAGAAACAGAAGAAATGGTGGAAGATTGGCAAAAATTGCTCATAGAAAAAAAACATCTCAGATGGTGGCGCCTAATTTTTTAACGCGCGACATACCTTGCTATGAATTACTAAATGAAGAAGAATTGGTTCGTATTGAGGATCACGCAGACTGGATTCTTCAAGAGGTAGGTATAGAATTTTGGGATGACAAAGAGTCTTTAAAACTATTTAAAGATGCTGGAGCAACAGTCAAAGGAAATAGAATCCGTTTTGACAAAGGGCACGCTTTAGAGCTATGTAAAACTGCTCCTAGAGAATTTGAAATGCACGCAAGAAACCCTAAAAGGTCGACAATTTTTGGCGGTAACAGACTAATTTTCGGCCCAGCATATGGTTCCCCTTTTGTTTACGATTTAAAGAATGGCAGAAGGCCAGGTACTATGAATGACTTTAATAATCTTATTAAACTTGCGCATATGACTCCTTGGCTTCACCATACAAGTGGCACTGTTTGTGAGCCTGTAGATATACCTGTTAACAAGAGGCATTTAGATATGGTATACGCACATCTTAAGTATTCTGATAAACCATTTATGGGGGGTGTTACTGCTCCTGAAAGAGCTGAAGATTCTATTGAAATGGCTAGAATAGTATTTGGTAAAGAGTTTTTGAAATCAAATTGCGTCATTCAGGGGAATATTAACGTTAATTCACCCCTAGTTTATGACAACACTATGTCTGAAGCTCTTAAAACATACGCTAGAGCAAATCAGGGGGTTGTAATTACGCCTTTCATTCTTGGAGGGGCAATGTCTCCAGTTACAATGCCTGCAGCGGTTGCCCAGGCGCATGCTGAAACTATGATTGGTGTTGCATTAACACAATTAATAAGCCCAGGATCCAGCGCTGTATATGGTAATTTTTTAACTACAATGGATCTTAAGACTGGTGCACCAACATTTGGCACTCCAGAATCTTCATTAGCTACTCTTGCAGTTGGGCAGATGGCAAGAAGATTAGGGCTACCGTTTAGAGCTGGAGGTCATTACACAGCCTCTAAGGTGGCTGACGCACAATCAATGCAGGAGTCTGCTGATTCAATGTTTCCAGCATTCTTGGCGGGCGCTAACTTTGTCCACCAAGCGGCAGGTTGGCTTGAGGGTGGGTTAGTGGTTGGTTACGAGAAATTTATTCTTGATTCTGAACGTCTCGGGATACTTCACCGTATGGGATTAGGCATGAATATCGATGAAAAAACTTTAGCCTTTAGTGCTTATCGTGAAAATTTACCTGGAGAAAACTTTTTAGGGACAAAGCATACTGCTGAAAACTTTGAGAATGCAAACTTTAGATGTGAATTGGCTGATAATAATTCTTTTGAGCAGTGGGAAGAGGACGGTTCAAAAAATGCTGAGCAAAGAGCATATGAACGCTGGAATCAGATGCTTGAGGAGTACGTTGAACCGCCCTTAGACGAATCAATAGATGAAGAGTTGATTGGCTTTATTACCAAAAAGAAAGAGAGTATGGTAGATGAATGGTATTAAACTTTATCTCCAACCGCACGACTTAAGCCATCAGGTTTAGGCAGCTTTTTATGTGCGCTATAAATGCCTTCCATTCTATTTATTACTAAATCACTAGGCATACTAGCTCCACGTGTTTTTAAGTCAACATGAATCAGCATGTGTTCCGCAGTAGCTAATAACCTTCCGTCATCGTGATGGAGCCAGTGAAAAAGATGTAGTTTTTTATTTTTGCCATAAATGACCTGAGTTTTAGAATATATACTCTCTCCAATTAGAACTTCATCTAGATGCTGAATATGGGTTTCAACAGTAAAGTAAGACCCTACATTGGCGATATATTCTTTGTCAACACCAATAATTGCCATCAGCTCTGTAGTTGACTCTGAGAAGCATTCAAGGTACCTAGACTCTGTCATATGACCGTTGTAATCAGCCCACTCTTTAGGGATATGAGTTGTAAAGGTAACTATAGGTTGAGATACATCCAACTCTGAAAACTCAACTTTACTATTCGAGTTAGACAAAGCAGCATCGAATTCTTTCAGAGCATTTCCAGCACCCCATCTATTCTCTTTTAAAACTTTTAAAAAATCAACCAGATTATCGTCACGTTTTTGCATCAGCTCGTCAATACTAAATTGACCTGATTGTTGATCAGACTGGCTAGAAACCTTATCTATTAACTCATCTGTGAATTCAGGAACATCCATCAAGTGTGTCCATGGCCATTCAAGACAGGGTCCAAACTGAGAAATAAAATGACGCATACCGGCGTCACCACCTGCTAGCCTATACGTTTCAAATAGTCCCATTTGTGCCCATCGAAGACCAAAACCGTAACGAATAGCATCATCAATTTCTTCAGTTGTAGCCACATCATCATTCACAAGCCATAAAGCTTCTCTCCAAACCGACTCAAGAAGTCTATCAGCAATGAATGCAGGTATTTCTTTTTTTATATGAAGCGGAAACATTCCAATATTAGTAATAATATTACAGGTTTCGTTGATTACACCTTTAGATGTTTCTTTGCCTCCAACTATTTCAACTAGAGGTAAAAGATAGACTGGATTAAATGGGTGAGCAACAACTAACCTCTCTGGATGCATCATTTCTGACTGTAAGTCTGAAGGAAGGATTCCTGAGGTTGACGAAGTAATAATTAAATCTTTTGAAGCAGTTGATTCAATCTCATCATAAACAGATTGTTTTACTGATAGCCTTTCTGGGACGGCTTCAATGATTAATTCTGAAGATTTTGCAACATCAGAAACTGAGGATGAAAATGAAAGTCTACCTTTTTTTGGTAGAGAAGATTTGAGTAAATTTTTGTATGCCCTTTCTGCATTTCGAATAACTTTTCCAATATTATTTTGTGCGCCTTTTGAAGGTTCAAAGACAAAAACATCAATTCCATTGAGTAGTAGTCGGGCAATCCATCCACTCCCAATAACGCCCGCTCCTATAACGCCTGCAGACTTAATATTTTTCATGCTTATCCCCAACGCTTCTCTAGCTTCAATTTCTCACGAGCCTGCTGTGGGCCAAGAATTGTGCATCCCATGCCTTCAGCAGTTTGAGCTGCTTTTTTAACAAGATCACCGTTTGTAGCAAGAACACCACGTTTGAGATAAATGTTATCTTCTAGTCCTACACGAATATTGCCTCCAGCAAGAATCGACATTGCCACAAAAGGTAATTGGTTTCTGCCAATTGAGAAGGCTGAGAAGACCCAGCCTTTAGGAATACTGGATGTCATTGCTAAGAATGTATGCATATCATCTGGAGCACCCCAAGGAATTCCCATGCATAATTGTATCATTGCTGGGTCGTCAATTAGGCCTTGGCTTTTTAACCAGATTGCGAGTTGTAAATGTCCAGTATCGAAGCACTCTATCTCTGGCCTTACGCCAAGCTCTTGAACCTGTTTAGCCATCTCACACAAGACTGAAGGGGTATTGGCCATTACGTAATCACCTTCTCCAAAATTCATTGTCCCACAATCAATGGTACATATTTCAGGGAGTATGTTTCGAACGTGATTAAGCCTTTCAGATGCTCCAACCATATCTGTTCTATTTTCATTAAGTGGTAGTGGTTTTTCAGAAGAACCAAATACAAGGTCACCACCCATGCCTGCAGTAAGGTTAATAATCATATCAACATTTGATTCACGAATGATATCAACAACTTCGCCATAGAGTGCAGGGTCACGAGCTGGAGCTCCTGTTTCTGGATTACGAACATGGATATGCACTATTGCCGCTCCAGCTTGTGCAGCTTCAATACAAGAATCTGCTATTTGCTGAGGCGTAACAGGGACCTTGTCGGACCTGCCTGTTGTATTTCCTGAGCCAGTAACTGCACAGGTAATAAAGACTTCTCTTGATGGTTGTAGGCCAATCATAATAAATCCTCTAGTAATTATTGATGCCTTATTATGGACAAAATTAAAGCTATATATAGGATATTATGTTAATGCTCAATGATTCATGTGCTATACTTTTTACGCTATTTATTCTACATAATACGAAGTGAGCATATTCTTAAGGACAGAGGCAACACTCAGGGCAACAATACTAGTTCTGCCAGAATCATCTATGTTAGTACTTGCATCCCTGATTGACCCAATGAGGGCCGCAAATAGACTTTCTAAAGGCAGTCGTTTTATCTGGAACATTGTAACAATAGATGGTTTACCAGTTACATGTACTTGCGGTATTGAAATTAAACCAGACGGAAAATTTAGAGAGACTAAATCAGGAAATTTATTTTTTATTGTTTCTGGATTTAATCAATTTAAATATATTAATAACAAGGGGTTTAGTCTATTGAGGAGCCTTGCTTTAGATTTTGATGCAATGGGCGGTGTAGATACTGGGGCATGGATTTTAGGTAGAGCCGGTCTTTTGGATGAAAAATATGCAACCACCCACTGGGAAGATCTTGAAGACTTTGGTGACTATTTTAGAAAAACCAATGTACAGCCAGACCGTTTTGTCATTGATGGAAATGTGATTACGGTTGGTGGCGCATCTCCAACATTTGACTTTATGTTACACTTGATTAGATCAAGGCTGGGTTACCCTTTAGCTTTAGAGGTTGCAAGTGTTTTTATTTATGACGAGACGCATTTCGCAAACGATGCACAGCCGCTTGTATCGTTGGGATTATTAAATGATTTTGAGCCACGTGTAAGTAAGGCAATACGTATCATGGAGTCTAGCCTTGATGAGCCAATAATAGTCAGCGAAATTGCAAAAAAACTTTCAATTTCTAGTCGCAGACTAGAAAATCTTTTTCGACAACACTTACAAACATCGCCAGGTTTTTACTACTTAAACTTGAGACTTCAGAGGGCAAGAAAATATGTTACTGACACGCTTTTACCTATGCAAGAGATAGCTATAAGGACAGGCTTTAATAGCCTGTCGGCATTCTCAAGATCGTTTAAAAATAGCTACCAAAGCACTCCAAGTGCTTACCGTCAAAGAATGTCCAAAGCTGGGCTTAATTAATAATATCTCAAAAAAACTATTATTATTTTTCACTTGTTTTAAATATTTATTAGGTTTAACATTAGTTCATTTTAAGTTTATATATT
>FUWD013430216.1_pt15 | contig 20247 bp, 17 predicted proteins | sample 1063281 | NCBI WGS metagenome assembly FUWD01 (sample SAMEA79048168, study PRJEB19326) | metagenome | biome: marine | reverse complement strand
AAATTAATATTCATGATAGAATAGAAAGTAGTTTTCCTGTTTTAGATGTTTTTGTCCAAGTGGCCTGCTTTATAGCCAGAGGAGGTAACTTAACTGTAATCGGCAAAGAGGTTGCTGACTATAAAAAACTAATTGAAATACAGCCAAAAGTTAATCAAAAACAAACACAAATTATTGGAGGAGTTATTTATATTGACAACTATGGAAATATAATTACCAATATCAAAGAAAAGATGTTTAACGAAATTGGTAAGGGAAGAAAATATACAATTAAAGCCTCTCGTTATACTTTCGTGAAAATTTATAGTAAATACAACGAAATTAAAGGAAATGATTCTATAGGAAGAAGTTTCGATGGCAGCAGACTCGCTATTTTTAATTCTGCAGGTTATTTAGAGATTGCATTATATAGAAGTAACTTAAAAACTGTAGGTGGTGCATCTACTCTTTTAGGTTTAGAGTATAGAGATCCAATTATTATAGATTTTGAATATGAAGAAAAACCAGATTTTATAAATTTATCTTAAAAAAATATGTTTATTAGAATTGTAAAAATGAGTTTTCACCCCAAATATATAGATCAGTTCCAAAAAATATTTGACGAAAAAAAAACCTCTATTAAAGCTTATAAAGGATGTAATTTATTAGAACTTTATCAAGATAATAAAAATCCTGAAATTTTTTTCACCTACTCTTATTGGGAACAAGAAAAGGATTTAGAAAGCTATAGAAACTCTTTGCTTTTTAAAAATATCTGGGCAAAAACTAAGCTTTTATTTAATGATAGACCTTTAGCTTGGAGTGTGGATAAAAAAGTAAGTTTAAAATAAATGAACCAATTTTTAGTTATCAGCTAAAAAGAAACGATAATGGTTTTGAAAATAATCGTATTTTTAAATTAGAAAAGAAGTAATTAATGTTTGCAATTGTAAAAAAAGAAATTAACTCGTTTTTCGGATCCTCGATAGCTTACCTAGTTATAGCTGTATTTTTGCTTATCAACGGTTTGTTTTTGTGGGTGTTTGAAAATGATTTTAATATTATAAGTGCAGGTTTTGCTGATCTAAATTCATTTTTCTTTATAGTGCCGCAGGTTTTTATTTTTCTAATACCAGCTATTACTATGAAAAGTTTTGCTGATGAATTTAATAGTGGAACAATAGAAATATTAAAAACGAGACCTATTTCAAATTGGCAAATTGTTATGGGTAAATTTTGGGCTTCTCTGTTATTAATTGTAATCGCTCTAATACCTACTTTAATTTATGTGTATACAATTTATCAATTAAGATCACCTAATAGCAATATTGATTTTGGAACTACAATAGGAACATATCTTGGATTATTGTTTTTAGCAGCTACCTATACTGCCGTTGGATTATTTACCTCAGCAGTATCTAAAAATCAGATTGTTGCTTTTCTTTTAAGTGTGTTTATTATTTTTATTTTATTCTTTGGGTTTGATGCAATTTCTAACTCATTTGCAAAAGATACTTTGTTAATCCAAAAATTAGGAATTAATGAACATTTTAAAAGTATTTCTAGGGGAGTTATAGACTCAAGAGATCTTATTTATTTTATAAGTGTATCCGTTTTCTTTTTATTCATTACTAAAAATCGTTTAGAAAATGAATAAAAAAATTAAATATACCCTTGTTTTAATTACTGGAATAATACTACTAAATATTTTAAGTCAGAGCTTTTATAAACGTTTTGATTTAACAAAAGACAAACGATATACATTATCTAAAACCTCGGAAAAAATAATTTCTAAAATAACTGAAAATCTATTTATTACGATCTATCTAGAAGGAGATTTTCCGCCTGAATTTAAAAGGCTACAAATAGAATCTAGTCAATTTTTAGAAGAATTAACTGCTCTGAATTCAAATATCATAGTCAATTTTGAAAGCCCAGATAATCAACGAGAAGAGTTAATCAAAAAAGGCATGGTGCCAAGTCAATTAACGGTTCAAGAGGTCGGTGGCAAACTCTCTGAAGCTATTATTTTTCCTTGGGCAAGTATCAATTACAAAAATAAAAGTAAGATTGTATTTTTACTTCCTAATGCCGTCCAACCTTCTGGGGAAGAGCAAATCAAAAAAGCAATCGAAAATTTAGAATACAATTTTATAAATGCTATTAATAGTATAATTATAAAAAAAGAACAAAAGATTGCTTTACTCTCAGGTAACGGAGAACTAGATGATATCTATTTATATAGTTTTCTAAGTGAAGTTTCAAAAAAATATAAATTAGCAAAATTCACATTAGATTCTGTTGCCAAAAACCCACAAAATACTTTAAAAGATATTACTGAATTCGATTTAGTGATCATTGCTAAACCTTCAGAAAAATTTACAGAAAAAGAAAAATTCACCTTAGATCAATTTATCACAAATAATGGAAAAACTTTATGGATGATAGATAACGTAATTGCTGATCAAGATAGTCTTTTAGCTACTGGAAAAATGTTAGCATATCCTAGAGAACTGAATCTAACAGATTTACTTTTTTCATATGGAATTCGTATAAACACCTCGTTAATAAAAGATTTATATGCTGCAAAAATACCAGTAGCAACAGGCATGATAGGTAATCAAACTCAGTTTAAAAATTTAGATTGGTTTTTTCATCCTTTGGCAGGAGGAAATCCGAACCATCCTATTACAAAAAATATCTCTCCAGTAAGATTTCAATTCACAAATCAAATAGATACTCTAAAAAATAAAATCAAAAAAACACCTTTATTGATTAGTTCAGTATTAACACAAAAACTGGGAATACCGAATTTCATTGAGTTGCAATCTATCGCCGATAAACCTAAAGAATCTGACTATAACAGCGGAAATCAGTTATTAGCAGTATTGTTAGAAGGTGATTTTAAGTCAGCTTATAAAAATAGAAGTCAACCTTTTAAGACATCACTTTATAAAGAATATTCTAACAATAATAAAATGATTGTAATTGCTGATGGGGATGTAGGTAAAAATCAAATTTTAAAGAAAGAACCTTATGATTTATCCAGAGATAAATGGACCAATGAACAATTTGGAAATAAAGATTTCTTATTAAATACAATTGATTATTTATTAGATGACACAGGATTAATTCAATTAAGAAATAAGTCTTTACAAATAAATATACTAGACAAACAAAAAGCCTTTAAAGAAAAATTCTTTTGGCAGTTTTTAAACGTTACTCTTCCTATTGTTTTATTATTGATTTTCGGGCTTCTTTTCAAGATCGTTAGAAAAAAGAAATATAGCACTCAAAACTAGAAATTAGACTATTTTATAATAAGGATTTGATACTAAATTTCCAAAGACAACAAGTCATCGTGAATAAAAGTATAATCTAAAGTATCTTGAATTTTTTTAGAACTAACTATTTTATAAATGAGGACTTCATTTTCTTCAAATTCTGGTAGTTTCAAATTTTTACTCAATTTTGCTATTGAGTAAAAATCTTTTCTTGTTGGGTGGTGATTAGAACAAGCATTAAGGGTAATATTCCAGCAATTTTGGTCTATGACTTCATGAATAATCTCAATACAATCCTCTAAATGAATCATATTTACAAAACCTTTTGGTTGTTTTATTTTATGACCCTCTGAAAACCAATTACCTGGATGTCTATTAGGACCTAACAAACCTGAAAAACGTAAGATTGTTGTTTCAAAAAAATTATTTTTTCTAAATAATTCTTCAATTTCAGACAGAGCAGTTTGTTTCGTTTTAGTGTCTTCTGTAACCACCGCATTTATATTTGGATAAACTGAGGTAGAACTTATAAATATAATTTTCTTAACTCGTGAATTCTCAATTTGTTGAATTAAATTTTCAAATGCATCAATATCTTTTGAAGTTATTGCCACTACTAAAATATCTGAAGCTAAAAAAAAATCATGCTCCTCAAATTCTGATATATCGATAAGGTAAGGGTCAATTTCAGATGCTTTTAAAATCACTAATTTTTCTTCTGAGGTTGTAGAGCCTTTAACTATATAACCATCGTCTAACAATGATATTGCTAGAGGTTTACCTAACCAACCACAACCTAAAATACTAACACTTTTCATCACAACAATTATCTTCTTTAACCAACTTACATGAAATAACAGCCAAAATAGCACCTATAATTGGAGCTAAAATATACATCCACAAATGTTGCATTTTCCCAGAAACTATTGCTGGTGCAATAGATCTTGCTGGGTTCATGGAAGCATTTGTAATTGGACCTGCAAACATAGCCTCTAAAAGCACTACAGCACCAATCGCTATACCTGCTATAATTCCTATTTCTTTACTTCCAGTTGAAACATTTATAATAACAACCATTAGGAAAAATGTAAGCAGCAGCTCTAAAACGAAAGCACGCCAAACATCAACAGTTGCTATAGTTGCTCCTAAGTTTTCACTAGCTGGAAATAGAAACCATAAAATTAAACTAGCTGCAAATGCACCTAAAATTTGTGTAATGATATATTTAGGAACTTCTCTCCATGAAAATTTTTTAGCATATGCAAAAGCAATAGTAACTGCAGGGTTAAAATGAGCTCCAGAAGTTTCACCAAAAGCGTATATCATAGCCATAACTATTAAGCCCCAAGTAATAGCGATTCCTACGTGTGTTACTTCTCCTCCAGTGACTTCATTAACAATCATTGCTCCAGTTCCACAAAAAATCATAGAAAACGTTCCTATAAACTCGGCGATATATTTTTTCATCTATTTTAAATATTAGCAAAGATACATTGCTTTCCTTTGAGGTATCATTAAGATTTATAATTTCTGAACACATAGCTAAGAGTTATTAGTAAAAAAAATAGCAATTAATTAGAAGTCTAGTAATTACGATATTGCTTTGTTTCTTCAAAAATATAATCTAATATTTTTTGATCTTTTTCATCTAGAAGTAAATTTTTACGTTTCATGACTTCAGTTGTGACTTCAGAGACTTTCTTCATTTGGAATGTAGTAAAACCGGCAGCACCTCCCCAACTATAGGATGGAACAAAATTTCTTGGAAATCCACTTCCAAAGAGGTTTACACTAACTCCAATAACAGTTCCGGTATTAAACATTGTATTAATAGAACATTTAGAATGGTCTCCCATGATTAGACCACAAAATTGTAATCCAGTTTTTTTAAAACGATCAGTTTCATAATCCCATAATTTAACTTCGGCATAATTATTTTTAAGATTTGAATTGTTTGAACCAGCTCCTAAATTACACCATTCACCTATTACAGAGTTCCCTAAATAACCATCATGACCTTTACTAGAATATCCAAAAATTACAGAGTTATTTACTTCTCCTCCAATTTTTGAAAACGGACCAATAGTTGTGTCTTTATAAATTTTTGCTCCCATTTTAAGAATAGTATGTTCGCACATTGCAAATGGACCTCTAATTGAGGAATGTTCCATAACTAAAGCATCTTTACCTATATATATTGGTCCTTCAGATGCATTTAAAGAAGCAAAAATAATTTCTGCACCTTCTTCTATAAATATATTCTCTTTATTTAAAAACTGAACTCCTGCAGGTATAGGCATGGAGGTTCTACCTTTTGTGATCAAGTCAAAATCTTGCTGAATAGCTTTTCCGTTAAGAGTAAAAATATCAGAAGTGTTTTTTACTTGGATCAATTCTTCTTCAAACTCAATTTGTGAATAGGTGTCAAAATTAACTTCTTCTTGAGTGTCTGAACTATAGAAGGCAATAACATCTTCACCTTTAAAAATTGCTTCGTTTTCAGATAGACTTTTTACTTTATCTACCAAGTTATCAGTAGGACAGAAAGATGCATTTATTAATATATTTTCTTCTAACTCTACCATTGGATATTTATCCTCTAAATATTCTTCTGTAATAGTTGTAGTGGTTAACCCTAAATGTTTTTCCCATTTCTCTCTAATCGTTAGAATCCCTATTCTAATATCTGCAACAGGTCTAGTAAAAGTAAGTGGCAATAAGGAGTTTCTAACTCCTCCATCAAATAAAATATAATTCATAGCAATGTTATATAATAGTACAAATTTACTTTAAAATAGGTATAAAAAAAATTGATTTGAATAAATTACAGTCTATGAGTAAAAATATAGACTAAATTTTATATAAAAAAAGCATTAAATTACTTTAATAATCAAATGCTTGTTCTTAATATAAGTTTAAATTATTTACTTAAATACATTTTACGCCTAGCGTATAAATCGTAAAACTGGTCATCTTTAAGACTATCTATAAATAAGATACTTTCTCCTGTAGATTTCATTTCTGGACCTAATATTTTATCTACATTAGGGAATTTATTAAAAGAAAACACAGGTTGTTTTATTGCATAACCTTCTAATTGTGGGTTGAAATTAAAATCTGTAACTTTCTTTTCTCCTAACATTACTTTTGTAGCGTAATTCACATAAGGTTCTTTGTATGCTTTTGCAATAAAAGGTACTGTTCTAGATGCTCTTGGATTTGCTTCAATTATATAAACTACATCCTCTTTAATCGCAAATTGAACATTAATTAGACCTACAGTTTTTAACTCTCTCGCAATAGTATAAGTGTGATCTTTTATTTGTTGCATTACTAAATTACCAATATTAAATACAGGTAATGTCGCATTAGAATCTCCAGAATGGACACCACATGGCTCTATATGTTCCATAATACCAATGATGTAAACATTACCGTCAGCGTCACAAATTGCATCTGCTTCTGCCTCTATGGCACCATCTAAATAATGATCAAGTAGTAATTTATTATTTGGAATTTTGTGTAATAAATCAACTACATGTTCAACTAGTTCTTCTTTATTAATTACAATTTTCATTCCTTGCCCTCCTAATACATAAGAAGGTCTTACAAGGATTGGGAAATCTAATTCATCTGCTAAAACTAGAGCTTCATCTGCTGTTTCTGCAATTCCAAATTCTGGATAAGGAATATTATTTTCCTTTAATAAAGTTGAAAAACTACCTCTATCTTCAGCTAAATCTAAGGCTTCAAAACTTGTCCCTATAATTTTTACACCATATTTAGTAAGTTTTTCTGCTAATTTCAAAGCAGTCTGCCCTCCTAATTGCACAATAACACCTTCAGGCTTTTCGTGTCTGATAATATCATAAATATGCTCCCAAAAAACAGGTTCAAAATATAATTTATCAGCAGTATCAAAATCTGTGGATACCGTTTCAGGATTACAATTAATCATTATTGTTTCATAACCACATTCTGCAGCTGCTAATACTCCGTGAACACAGCAATAATCAAATTCTATTCCTTGTCCTATTCTATTGGGTCCGGAACCTAGAACAATTACTTTTTTCTTATCTGTAACTATACTCTCGTTCGCTATTATTATTTCGCCTTCGGCTGTCTCTACATCATTTTCAAAAGTAGAGTAATAGTAAGGAGTCTTTGCAGTAAATTCTGCAGCACATGTATCTACAAGTTTATAAACTCTCTGAACTTTTAACTCATCTCTTTTCTTAAATACTTGACTTTCCAAACAACCTAACATATGAGCTATTTGTCTGTCCCCATATCCTTTTTGCTTTGCCTCTAAAAGTAAATCTCTTTCTATAGTATTAATCTTAAATTTTGATATTTCTTTCTCCAATTGAAATAACTCTTCATATTGTTTTAAATACCACATGTCAATCTTAGTAATCTCATAGATTTGACTTAATGGAATTCCCATAGCAATAGCGTCATAAATTGCAAAAACACGATCCCAACTTGCATTGGTTAACTTATCAATAATTTGGTCATAATCTGTATATCCCTTTCCATCAGCTCCTAATCCATTTCTTTTAATTTCTAAAGATTGTGTTGCTTTATGTAATGCTTCTTGAAACGAGCGTCCAATCCCCATTACTTCACCTACGGATTTCATCTGTAAGCCTAAAGTTCTATCCGATCCTTCAAATTTGTCAAAATTCCAACGAGGTATTTTAACAATTACATAATCTAAAGTCGGTTCAAATAATGCTGAAGTGGATTTTGTAATTCCATTTTCTAACTCATCTAGTGTATAACCAATAGCTAATTTAGTCGCAACTTTTGCAATGGGGTATCCTGTAGCCTTACTAGCTAATGCTGACGAACGAGAAACCCTTGGATTAATTTCAATTGCAATAATATCTTCTTTTTCATCGGGAGAAACTGCAAATTGGACATTACATCCTCCTTCAAAATCTCCGATAGAGCGCATCATATGAATGGACATATCGCGCATTTTCTGAAATGTTTTATCTGAAAGAGTCATAGCCGGAGCTACTGTAATAGAGTCTCCTGTATGAATACCCATCGGATCCATATTTTCAATAGAACAAATTATTACAACGTTATCATTCCTATCTCGTAATAATTCTAATTCGTATTCTTTCCATCCCATCATGGCTTTATCTATCATCACCTCATGAATTGGCGATGCTTCTAGGCCTCTTCTTAATAATTCATCAAAATCTTTTGGATCATATACAATTGATGCTCCAGCCCCTCCTAATGTATAGGATGATCTAATTACTAATGGAAAGCCAAAATCTTGAGCTATTTCTTTTCCTTTAAGAAAAGAAGTAGCTGTCGCTTGAGGTGCCATTGGTACTCCTATTTTCAACATTAATTCTCTAAATTGCTCCCTATCTTCTGTAACATTAATTGCATCTATATCAACACCTATTAATTCAACATCAAAATCTTTCCAAATACCTTTATCATCTGCTTCGATACAAAGATTTAAAGCTGTTTGCCCTCCCATTGTTGGTAAAACAGCATCTATCTGTGGGTGATCTTTTAAAATCTGAATAATAGATTTAGTTGTCAACGGCAACAAATAAATATGATCAGCCATAGAAGGATCTGTCATAATTGTTGCTGGATTAGAATTGATTAAAATAGTTTCAATTCCATCTTCTCTTAAAGATCTTAAAGACTGTGAGCCAGAATAATCAAATTCACAAGCTTGTCCAATAACAATTGGTCCAGAACCTATAATTAAAATTGATTTTAATTTATTGTTTTTTGGCATTATGGTTTTGTGTATTAGGTAATGTAAAAATAATTATTGAATAGGTATAAAAAAAGGTGTTACTATAAATAGTAACACCTTAATTATTAACAATTGTTAATCATTATATTATTTTTTATGTCTTGGCTCTGAAGACACTGAAACTTTCTTCCTTCCTTTAGCTCTTCTTCTAGCTAAAACTTTTCTACCATTAGCCGAAGCCATTCTATCTCTGAAACCGTGTTTGTTTCTTCTCTTTCTATTCGATGGTTGGTAAGTTCTTTTTGGCATTATTTGTATTTTTAAAGTCTTCTTTGTTAATTTTTGTTGCTTATTGAGTTTACCTCATTTAAAGCGTTGGCAAATATACAACTGTTTTTATTTATGACAAATACAATTTTAATAAAAATACAAATTATTTTTCATCAAAATAAATAAGTGTTTTTATTAAAAATTTTTTGCCTTTTTTATTTGTGAGAAAAAGTATAGTTGTTACTTTTGTACAAACCTGATATTAGCATGCACAATACTAAATACGTTTTTGTAACCGGAGGCGTAACATCATCCCTTGGAAAAGGAATTATAGCAGCATCTCTTGCTAAATTATTACAAGAAAGAGGCTATTCGGTAACCATACAAAAATTAGACCCGTATATCAATATAGATCCTGGAACATTAAATCCATATGAACATGGGGAATGCTATGTAACTGATGACGGTGCAGAAACTGATTTAGACTTAGGTCACTATGAACGTTTTCTTAATATTCCTACTTCACAAGCCAATAACGTAACTACAGGTAGAATTTATCAATCTGTAATAGATAAAGAGCGTAAAGGTGAGTTTTTAGGAAAAACAGTTCAAGTAATTCCTCATATTACAGACGAAATAAAGCATAGAATTCAGCTTTTAGGTAAGACTGGAGATTATGATATTGTAATTACAGAAATTGGTGGAACAGTTGGAGATATAGAATCACTGCCTTATGTTGAGTCTGTTCGTCAATTATTATGGGAAAAGGGAGAAGAAAATGCTATTGTTATTCATTTAACATTGGTACCCTATTTAGCTGCCGCAGGTGAATTAAAAACAAAACCTACTCAACACTCTGTAAAAATGTTAATGCAAAGTGGAGTTAGTCCAAATATTTTAGTTTGCAGAACAGAACACGAAATCTCTGAGGATATCAAACGTAAATTGGCATTATTTTGTAATGTTAAAAAAGAAGACGTAATACAATCTATTGATGCAGAAACAATTTATGATGTTCCTAATTTAATGTTTGAAGAGGGTTTAGATAAAGTTGTTTTAGATAAACTAAAGTTATCATCAGAAAAGCAGCCAGAACTAATTGTCTGGAATGATTTTATAAAAAAACACAAAAATCCTAAATCAGAAGTAGAAATTGGGCTAATTGGTAAATATGTAGAATTGCGTGATTCTTATAAATCTATCACAGAAGCTTTCATTCATGCAGGCTCTACAAATGAAACAAAGGTAAAGGTGCGTTGGATACACTCTGAGAGTTTAACTACTGAAAATATTAAAACTAAATTAGATAATTTAAATGGTATTCTTGTAGCTCCTGGTTTTGGAGATAGAGGAATAGAAGGTAAAATTAAAGCGGTACAATATGCCAGAGAAAACAATATTCCTTTTTTCGGTATTTGTTTAGGTATGCAAATGGCAGTGATAGAATTCTCAAGAAATGTCCTAAATTTAAAAGATGTTTTCTCTACAGAGATGAATGAAAACTGTGAAAATCCAGTAATTAACCTAATGAAAAGCCAGAAAGAGGTTACTAAAAAAGGTGGAACGATGCGTTTGGGAGCTTGGGATTGTAAAATATCTAAAGAATCTAAAGCTTTCAATGCTTATAAATCTGAACTTATAAGCGAGCGACATAGACATCGTTTTGAATTTAATAATGATTACTTAAAAGCTCTTGAGGGTTCTGGAATGAAAGCAACTGGAGTTAATCCAAAAACTGGATTGGTCGAAATTGTAGAATTATCAAATCATCCATGGTTTGTTGGTGTTCAATACCACCCAGAATATAAGAGTACGGTGTTAAATCCGCACCCATTATTTGTTGATTTTATTAAAGCAGCTTTAAAACAATCTAATAATTAATTAGCAAACACTATTCGAGTTATTTATTAAAAGAACAATAATAACAGTAAAATAGGGCTAAAACAAGTCAGTTTTGCTACATTTGTCTGCTTTTTATTTTTTAGATATTAGCAGAAATAACAAATTGATATTTTAAAAAAACACATGGAAGAAAAAAAATTCGATTATAATTCCTTTATAGGAATGATTCTATTAGCACGTATTCTATTATGGTGGATTAACTCTAATAAAGAGGAAATAACTCCAGAGACGAATATAGAAACTGTTACAGTTGCAAAAGAACAAAATTCAGATGCATTTGAAAATGTTAAACTATTTTGCAGAGCGACTCTTTAAGAGCAATCACTCAACAAAATAAATTAGGTGCTTTTGCATTCAGTGCACTACAGGGTAAAGAAGGTTTTAAAATAATAGAAAACGAAGTTTTAAAATTGACTATCAATAATAAAGGGGGGCAAATTATAGAGGCTTTAATAAAAAATTATAAAACTCACGACTCTCTTCCTTTACATATGATCAAAGACAATAACTCGTCTTTTAATATTAATTTTGGGACTACAGACAATAGAATTTTAAATACTTTAGACTTATTCTTTGAACCAACCCTGACAAAAAATAATGGGAATGATGTGTTATCTATGAAACTTAAAGTTTCTGATACACAGTTTTTAGAATATCGATATGAAATGAAACCAAATGAATATATGGTTGACTTCTCTATCCGTTCTCAAGGATTAAATTCTGTTATTAATTCTTCAAATCCAATTAACTTAGATTGGAATTTAAAAGGTTTTAGACATGAAAAAAGTCAAAAAACAGAAAACACTATGTACTCTTGGTACTATTATAAAACTGATGGAGAAGTAGATTATATGAGACCCGGTAATACAGAGGTTGTTAATAATGTAGATTGGGTTTCCTATAAACAACATTTTTTCACTTCCAATCTATTAACCGATACTCCATTTAACAATGCAACAATGACTTCTACAGATTTAGTTATTGATGATAAAATTGATACTGTTTTTACTAAAAAATATGAACTAAGAACTCCCTTATTATTAACTAGTGGTGAATTAAATTATAATATGAAATGGTTTTATGGACCAAGTGATTATAATTTATTGAAAACCTATGAAGCAAGTGGTTTGGATGAAACTGCAGATTTAGGTTGGGGAATATTTGGATTCTTAAATAGAAACGTATTCTATCCAGTATTTAATTGGATAAAGGGATTCGTAGGTAACTATGGATTAATTATTATTCTAATGACTATTGTTGTGAGATTAATAATGTCTCCATTAGTCTACAAATCATATCTTTCTAGTGCAAAAGCGAAGGTTATTCGTCCAGAATTAAATGCTTTAAACGAGCAGTATCCTGGTAAAGAAAATGCAATGAAACGTCAGCAAGAAACCATGGCAATTCAGCGAAAAGCTGGAGTAAACATGATGGCTGGATGTATCCCTGCATTATTACAAATGCCAATTTTCTTTGCTTTATTTAAGTTTTTTCCAACAAATTTAGATTTACGTCAAAAAGGATTTTTGTGGGCTACAGATTTATCTTCTTACGATACTATTTTTACATTACCCTTTGATATTCCTTGGTATGGAAACCATGTAAGTTTATTTCCAATATTAGCATCAATTGCAATTTTCTTTTATATGAAAATGAATCAAAGTCAGCAAGCAAATATGCAAGCACCAACACAAGAAGGTATGCCTGATATGCAGAAAATGATGAAGTATATGATTTACTTCTCTCCTATTATGATGTTATTCTTTTTCAACAATTATGCTAGTAGTTTAAGTTTATACTATTTTATCTCTAACTTGCTAACGATTGTTATAATGTTAGTTATTAAGAATTATGTGATTGATGAAGATAAGATTCATGCACAAATAGAACAAAACAAAAAGCGTCCAGAGAAGCAGAAAAGTAAGTTTAGACAACGTATAGACTCTGCAATGAAACAAGCGCAAGAACAACAAGCACAACAAAAAAAGAATAAATAAAAAGATTTATTTGTACAAAAAAAAACCGAAACTTTATCGTTTCGGTTTTTTTTGTATGAAAAATAATAATTCTCCCAAGAAGTTAAAGCTCTATTTTTTTAGACTTTATGAATCCAAAGAACAAAATGTATCCATAACAAATAATCGTTAAAATAAAAGCTGTTTTAAAGCCAAATCCATCTATTAAACTACCAAAGCCAAAAGGAACAATAGCACCACCAACTATCGCCATACAAAGTAGACCAGATGCTTGCGCTTTTAAATCTCCTAAGCCTTCTAGGGATAATGTAAAAATAGTAGGAAACATTATTGAGTTAAAAAGACCAACTGCTAAAATAGACCACATAGAAACTAATCCTACTGTGTTAATAGAGATTAAAATCATAATAATTGCTAAAGAAGCAAAAATACTTAATACTTTTCCGGGTGATAATATTTTTGTTAAGTAAGCCCCAACGAATCTACCTATCATAGCTCCTCCCCAATAGAAAATAACAAAAATCCCTAACAATGATTTTGGATCTGAATCAGAAAAAGTTTTATTAAATGTACTAGCTATCGTGTTAGCTATATTCATCATAGTTTCATTTTCAAAAATTATTGGTGCTAAATTCATGTCAGAAAAGTAATTTACTAAAAAACTACCAATAGCGACTTCTGCACCTACATATACAAAAATACCAAGAGCACCCATTAAAATTAATTTGTTTTTTAATAAAGAAATATAGCCTCCTTTGGGGCTTACTTGCATCAGTTTTGGTAAATTAATAAATGAAAAAATTAAAGCTAGCAGACTAATAAATCCAGCAATTAATAAAAAAGGCGTTTGGACAGTTGTAGCCTCAGCTAAATAATAATCAGCTTTCTCAACCTGATTTAATAAATCAATCTCTGTAGATGTTTTTACCGAATCACTCAATAAAAATAGTGCACCAACAACAGGAGCTATTGTCGCTCCAAGAGAATTAAATGCTTGTGATAAATTTAACCTACTACTTGCACTGTCTTCACTTCCTAAAAGCGCTACATAGGGATTTGCGGCTACTTGTAGAATTGTAATTCCACCCGCTAATGTAAAATAGCCTATTAAAAATACTGGGAAAGCTCTGTATGATGCTGCAGGATAAAATAATAAACAACCGGCTGCCATAGTTAGTAAACCTAATACGATTCCTTTCTTATAACCTATTTTAGATAAAATAAACCCTGCTGGAAGCGAGAATATAAAAAATGCTAAGAAAAAGGCAAATTGAACCAAAACAGTTTTTGCATAAGACATTTCGAAAACATCTTTTAGTCTTGGCACAAGACTATCGACTAAAACTGTTATAAAACCCCAAAGAAAGAATAAAGTTGTTAAGAATATGAAAGCACTTTTGTAAGATTTGTTAGTTGTTGTAGACATAAAATTAAGATTTGTTAAAATATTCTGATTTATAGTTTTTATTTTCGTTTTCCTTATATACTTGATAACTGAACCCTTCATGGATACAATAAGAACCTGTCTCGCCAGACTTATTTAAAGCAATAAAACCAACTTGAAAATCTTTGTAACGGGTTCCTGATTTTTGAACAACTCTTTTAACAGCTTCTTCACATGCTTGTTGTGGCGATTTTCCTTGGCGCATTAATTCAACAATTAAAAAGCTACCAACAGTTTTTAGAACTTCTTCACCCATTCCAGTTGCTGTTGCACCACCAATTTCATTATCTATAAATAATCCAGAACCAATAATTGCTGAATCTCCTACTCTACCTGCCATTTTATAAGACAGTCCACTTGTGGTACATCCTCCAGCAATATCTCCTTTTTCGTCAATAGCTAACATACCAATAGTATCATGATTCTCGATATTAATAATTGGTTTGTATTTTGAGGTTTTTTGCCATTCTTGCCAATCTTTTTTTGACTTATCGGTTAATAAATTTTCTGCTTTAAATCCTTCTGAAATTGCAAATTGCTTAGCTCCATAACCCGTTAATATTACATGCGGTGTGTTGTCCATCACTTTTCTAGCTACAGATATAACATGTGTAATATCTTCTACGCAAGTGACTGCTCCATAATCTCCTTCTTTGTTCATAATACAAGCGTCTAAAGTGACGTTACCATCTCTGTCGGGTCTTCCTCCTTTTCCAACGGATTGGTTATTAACATCCGCTTCTTCCACTCTACATCCCTGTTCTGCAGCATCTAAAGAACTACCCCCTTTTTGAATAGTTTTCCATGCAATTTCAGTAGCGTTTGGCACATTCCAAGTAGCAATGACAATCGGTTTTATCTTTGTTTTTATTATAGGAATTATTTTATCTGATAAATTTATATTGTTATCACAATTCAACAAAGAGCTAACTGTGACTATAGATAAACTAGATACTGTCGCTTTTTTTAAAAAATTACGTCTTTTCATATTATTTATTTTACCTAAACATAAACTTTATATAACATAGCTATATAAATATAACCTTACTTCATTTGTATATAAAAAAGAATAAGGAATAAAATATTTTATAAAGTTTCACTAAATTTACGTTTACAATATACTAAAATGAGAGTTCAACTTTATATTAAATTATTATTTATTCTGTTTTTATTTGGATGTACTAAAAAAGCTCCTAAACCTATAGCGCCAAATATCATTCCTAAACCATTGATTCAGAAATTAAATAATACTACTTTCATATTAGATGAAAAAACTTTTATAGAATCTAATCTTAAATTTAAAAAAATAGCTTTTTTTTTATCTACTTATTTTGAAGAAAAACACCAATTAAAGCTATCCACTATAAAAAATAAAAACACCATTGTTTTTGAGCAAGATCTATCTATTGAAAATGATGAGGGTTATTTGCTAAAAGTGAGTTCCAATAAAATCTTGATTACATCAAAAACTGTAAAAGGTGCTTTTTATGCAGTTCAAAGTTTAATACAATTATTACCTGTAAAAACAAATGCTAAAACAATAGCTATCCAAGGTCTAGAAATTAAAGATTCTCCTGAATTTAAGTATAGAGGAATGCATTTAGATGTTGCGAGGCATTTTTTCTCAGTTAATTTTATAAAAAAATATATTGATTTGATGTCTATGCTAAAAATGAATACATTTCATTGGCATTTAACAGAAGATCAAGGTTGGAGAATTGAGATAAAAAAATACCCAAAACTTCAAGAGATAGCTGCATACCGAGATGAAACCTTAGTTGGTCATTATTCCGAACAACCACAAAAATTTGATGGAAAAAAATATGGCGGTTACTATACTCAAAAAGAAATTAAGGAGATTGTAGCATATGCGACTGAGAGGCAAATTACTGTAATCCCAGAAATAGAAATGCCCGGACATTCTCAAGCAGCAATTGCAGCATACCCGGAGTTAGGTTGTACAGGCGAGCAAGTTAAAGTCGCTGCTAAGTGGGGTGTTTTTGATAATATTTATTGTCCCAAAGAAAATACATTTAAATTTCTAGAGGATATTATTGATGAAGTTGTTACTTTATTTCCGGGAAAATACATTCATATAGGTGGAGATGAAGCACCAAAAACAAATTGGAAAAAATGTACTCATTGCCAACAGTTAATTAAAAAAGAGGGATTAAAAGACGAAAATGGTTTGCAGAGTTATTTTATAACCAGAATGGAAAAATATATCAACTCAAAAGGAAAACAAATTATAGGTTGGGATGAAATTTTAGAAGGAGGGCTAGCTCCTAATGCAACCGTAATGTCCTGGAGAGGAACAGCTGGTGCGGTTGAAGCAGCTAAACAAAAACATAATGTAATTCTTACCCCTGCATCCCACTGTTATTTTGATCATTATCAATCTGACAACGAAAACGAACCTTTGGCAATAGGAGGATTTTTACCATTAGAAAAAGTATATAGCTTTCAACCAATTCCTGAAGAATTGACTGAAGAAGAAGCAAAATATGTTTTAGGTGCTCAAGGAAATGTATGGACAGAATACATTACTACTCCAGAAAAAGTTGAATACATGGTTTTTCCTAGAGCTGTTGCTTTAGCGGAAGCAGTTTGGTCTACCTCAGAAAATAAAAATTATGATAATTTTATAAAACGATTAGAATTTTTTAATAAGAGATTAAAAAGTCTGGATGTAAACTATGCTAATCATTTATATGAAATAAAGGGGGAACTAATTAATTTAGATAAACAGTTAAGCTATAGATTAGAAACAAGCATAAAAGACAAAGAAATACGCTTTACAACAGATGACTCTGAACCAAAAAGCACTTCACCTGTATATAATAATCCTTTTAAAATTAATGCTCTAAAGACAATCAAGGCCGCTATTTTTGACAAGAATGGAAATCAATTGGGACAAGTTTTTGAACAAAAAATAACTCTTCATAAAGGTGTTGGTGAAAAAATAACTTTAAATACCCCACCAAATGAAGCATATAATGCAGGAGGAAAACAGGCATTAATTAATGGTATTTCTGGAAGTAGTTCAAGGTATGGTGATAAAGAATGGCTTGGGTTTTCCGAAAAAGATGTAGAGATTACTATTGATTTTGATAAACAAACAAAACTAAATTCAATTGCTACACGTTTCTATAATGGAAATGGGCAATGGATATATGCTCCAAAAGAAGTTAATCTAGAAATAAAACTAACTAATGGAAAAACGATATCATTAAAAAATAAGGTAAAAAGAACGGATTCATTATTAGTGAATTTTAGTTTAAAAGATTTTATTCCCGAAAGTGAAAGTAGTAAAGTTGATCAAATAAAAATTATAATTCCAAATTATGGAATTATTCCAGAGAATAAACAGGGTGCAGGACATAAGGCTTGGACATTTATTGATGAAATAATAATCAATTAATATGTTATTAGAGATCTGTGCCAACTCATACCAATCTGCAGAAAATGCTCAAATTTCTGGAGCTAATAGAGTTGAATTATGCATTGACCTTTCTAATGACGGAATTACTCCATCTGACAGTTTATTGAAAAAAGTAGCCAAAAAAATAACGATTCCTGTATTTGTTTTAATTAGACCCCGTTCAGGAAATTTTATCTATTCTGAAATTGAATTTGAAATCATGAAACAAAATATAATCCTTTGTAAAAACTTAGGATATAATGGGATTGTTTCAGGAGTTCTAAATCAAGATAATTCAATAGATATTAATAGGACTAAAGAACTAATAGAACTTTCTCACCCGATGTCATTTACATTTCATAGAGCCTTTGATTGCATCAATAAACCTAAGGAAGCTATATCTCAATTAATAGAAATGGGGGCTGACAGAGTCTTGACTTCAGGACAACAAAAAAGAGCAGAGGATGGTATTAAATTATTAAAAGAGTTAAAAGAAATTGGGGGGAAAAAGATAATAATTCTTGTTGGCGGCGGCATTAACTCAAATAATGCAAAGATTTTTAAAAACGAGGGTTTTGAAGAGATACACGCTTCTGCTTCTATAGACATAGAACAAACTAGAGATAATACTTCATTTGGGTCAACTCCCCATACTGTTTCTAGTATTAAAAAGATTAAAGAAATTTTGAATGTAATTACTAGTTTATAGAATATTAAACTTAATTAATTTCTCTTTTTAAATAATTGTGACTCTAAAAAGCCTAAACCGTAACCTAAGAATTGGGTTAAAGAAGTAATTATACTTAAAAAAGCTATTTGTATATTTTTATTTTGAATCAAAGAATCAATAAAAACTAAAAATAAATATAAGCAGTATAATAAAGATAATTGATGATATCCAAAAATTGTCAAAAGAATACTAAAATCAATACCAATAATAAATAAACTAGGAAGCCAGAAGGTCATTTTAGCTGTTTTTGGGTATTTATTATTTAAAATAGGCCTAGTCTTTCCAAAATCAAAAGTTTGCTTGAAAAACTGCTTAATAGTACTTTTTCTTTTATGATAAACATAGGCATCTTCTATTAATTGAGTATCATAGTTATTTTCCCATAATCTAAAAGTTAAATCAATATCCTCGCCTATTTTCATTTTAGAGAACCCTTGTGATTTTTCAAAAGCTTTTTTAGAAATCCCTAGATTAAAACTTCTAAGCTGAAATTTACCAATGCTGGTTTTTTTACCTCTAATTCCACCAGTAGTTAAAATAGATGTCATAGAATAATTAATTGCTTTTTGTAAAATAGTGAAATCATTATGGGCTGCATCTGGACCACCAAAAGCATCTGTAAAATTAATTTCTAATCTTTTTTTTACCTCTGACAAATATTGGTTAGGAAGAATTACATCAGAATCTAAAATAATAAAATAATTTCCTGAAGCTCTTTCCATACCGAAATTTCGACTCTCACCCGCTCCACTATTATTTTTAAAGAAGTATTTAATGTCTAATTGAGTATTATATAAATCAACGATTTTTTCTGAAGTTTCTTCAGATCCATCCTCTATCACTAAAACTTCAAAATCATCACAAAAATCCTGTTTTATAAGACTCTTTAGTAACTCATCAATTTCCTTAGGACGATTATAAACTGGAATTATTATGGAAAATTTAAGATTCAAAAGATTCAATTTTAAACGAATCTACAAAAACCTATCAGAAGAAAAAATTTATTATTACATACATCTGTTAAATAAAAAAAGGGATGTATTTACATACATCCCTTTTCTATATCTATTAATAAATAGTTAGTTCTTCACAAATTTCTTTGTGCTCGTTCTATTATTAATTACATACTTGATTAAGTAGATTCCAGTGTTTAAGTTAGAAATATTGATCGAAGCACTTGTGTCTTCTACGCTCATACTTATAACTTTCTGACCTAGAATATTAAAGATCTCAACACTATTAATTGTGTTTTGAGCTGAAATATTTAAGAAATTAGTGGCAGGGTTTGGATACATACTTAACGTTGATAAGTCTTGATCATCTAAACCAGCTGTTCCTTCTCCAATCCATACTCCTGGATCAAATACATCATCTCCTACATTTACAGCACCGTCTCCAGCTCCACCATCATTATCTATATTCCATTCATTAACATCCCATGTAGCTGTTCCTTGAGTACAGAAGCTTTTCTTTCTGCTCTTCCGTCTTCAACTCATGATCTGTT
>FUWD013232303.1_pt1 | contig 20253 bp, 32 predicted proteins | sample 1063281 | NCBI WGS metagenome assembly FUWD01 (sample SAMEA79048168, study PRJEB19326) | metagenome | biome: marine | reverse complement strand
CTAGAGAAAAGAAACTCATAAAAAAGTTTGGTCTCCACCATCATCTTTAGATGCACCCCCTGCGCCAACAGGTTTTAAACATAGATGGATAAGAGTAGAATCAATGGGATTCAACGATACTAAGAATCTTCAAGGCAGATTAAGATCTGGCTATGAACTTGTTAGAGCAGATGAATATCCAGATTCAGCCTTTCCAGTTGTTGAAGACGGCAAATATTCGGGAGTGATCGGAGTTGGTGGCCTTGTGCTGGCAAGGGTACCGGAAGAGATTGCACAACAAAGAAATGACTATTACGTAAAACAGGGTCAAGATAATGTTGAAGCAGTAGATAACGATCTTATGAAGGAACAGCACCCAAGTATGCCTATCAATATTGATAGACAAACTCGTGTAACTTTTGGTGGCTCTAAGAAAAGTTAATTTTTTAACAATTCCTATCCAACAGAGTACACTTAAACTAATAATGTCTAAGGAGGACAACTAATATGGCAAATAAAGATGCAGCATTCGGTCTAAGACCGATTGGAAAAGTTGGACAGAATAGAGACAACCAAGGTTTAAGTGAATATAGTATTTCAGCTAATGATACTACTTCAATTTATTTCCAAGACCCAGTAAAAGCTACTGCGGCAGGAACTATTGATCAAGGTGCAGCTGGCGGAAATATTTTAGGTTCACTAACAGGTGTTTTCTATACTGACCCCAACACAGACAAACCTACATGGGCTAATAACTATGCGCAAGTTAACGCTTCGGATATAGTAGCTTTTGTAGCAGACGATCCGTACGAAAGATTCGAAATTCAGTCGAACTCAACAAATGCTTCAGCACAAACTGATGTATTTATGAACGCTGATATCGAATTAACTGCAGGTGTTGCAGCTAACTACGTATCAAAAGCAGAGTTGAATGATTCTACATTAGTATCAACATCAGCTCAGCTTAAAGTGTTAGGTGTTTCAAAAGATGATACCAACAATGACTTAGCTTCGGCTAATTGTAATTTTGTTGTTATGATCAATGAACACAATTTAAAAGTAACAACAGGTATCTAATCGAATAGGAGATAAATTATGGCGATATCAAGAGGACAACTAGTTAAAGAACTAGAGCCAGGTTTGAATGCACTATTCGGCTTGGAATACAAACGTTATGAAAATCAGCACGCAGAAATATACACTACAGAATCTTCAGACAGAGCGTTTGAAGAAGAAGTTATGTTATCAGGTTTTGCTCAAGCTAAAACTAAATCGGAAGGAAGTGGAGTTGAATTTGACAATGCTCAAGAAACTTTCACAGCAAGATATACACATGAAACTGTGGCTCTTGCTTTTGCGATTACTGAAGAAGCTATTGAGGATAACTTGTACGACAGACTTGCAAGTAGATATACAAAAGCGTTAGCTAGATCTATGGCGAACACTAAACAAGTTAAGGCGGTACAACCGTTAATTAACGGATTCGGAACTTTCCAATCAGGAGATAACGTTTCTTTATTTAATGCGTCACACCCAACTATAGCTGGAACTGTATCTAATACACTAGCTGTAGCTGCTGACTTGAATGAAACTTCATTAGAGCAATCATTAATTGACATTGCAGCAATGACAGACGAAAGAGGTCTGAAAATTGCTTCAAGAGGTGTTAAAATGGTTATCCCTTCTGAACTTCAATTCACTGCTGAGAGATTGATGAAATCTCAAGGTAGAGTTGGTACTGCTGATAACGATATTAATGCAATCGTTTCTATGGGAATGGTTCCTCAAGGTTATAGAGTGAACAATTTCTTAACTGATCCGGATGCGTTTTATATCCTTACAGATGTTCCAAATGGAATGAAGTACTTTGACAGAAGCCCTATTAAAACGGCTATGGAAGGTGACTTCGACACTGGTAACGTAAGATACAAAGCTAGAGAAAGATACTCTTTTGGAGTTTCTGACTATAGAGGTATTTTTGCTTCACCAGGAGCATAATAAGTAATTATTTTGAGGCGGGACACAATCCCGCCTCATTATCAATATAGAAAGAATTTTATGGCACACAAATACTTAGTAAAAATATTTACCAAATATCTTGAAACAAAATTCGAAATAGAAAGTCAAACAGAAATAAATGATGTCGAAGGACTACATAAACCGATTATTGACTTTTTAGGAAAAAATGATATAAAATGGGAAAAAAACGACTTTCAATATCACAGTACTGGAAGTAGTTTTTATATAACCTATGAGGAGGTTAATGATGGTTCAGGACAATATGGTACTGTTCGCAAAGAAACTGAAACTCGAATCTAAATGGAATGAGTCATTTCTTGAGAATAGAGGACAAATAACTCCAGAAATGTCTGTTTTAGGTGATGAGATCAAAGTAGTAATTAGATTAATCATCAGAGAACAAGAGATCCAAGCTAATAAGAATAGCAGAGATTACGAAGCACATCTTTTTGCTGGCTAATTAGATTTAAGATCTATCTAAAAAACGTCTTTATTCCCTAGGGATTTCTTGCACTTTTTTTAAAATTCATATATAAATTAATAACTATACATAAATTAATATTCTGCATGGACGCAGTATAGTCGACGGCCTAGAGACTATGTAGAATTTAACTAGGAGAACAATCATGGCAACAACATCGTTTCAAGGGATCGTAAGATCTTACGGCGGACAAGACAGATCATCTGGAGCAACTCCAAGTGTATTACTTCTATCAGAAGTAATTTCATTTGACGCAGCAGCAGCAGCAGTAGCTTTAACACCAGTGAGAATTGGTACAAGTGCTACAGCAGGTAATCAATTTGTTTTACCAGCAGGTGCTATACCTGTTTCATTTTCAGTAGTGGCAGCATCCACAGGTGCAAGTTCTACAGTTGATATAGGAACTACAGCTGATGTAGATGGCTTCTTTAATGAAGTAGCTTCAGTTACAAAAGGAACTCTTAAAGGTGCCGATGGCGCTTTAGTTATTCCAGCAGGTATTCCTGCTAATGCTACAGTAGCGGCTTCAGTAGGCGCAACTGCAGGTACAGGAACTGTTACAGGTGTATTTACTTATACTGTCGTAGACAATGCTAAAGCAGGCGAAGGACAACCTGAATTAGTATAATAAATTAATTAGTGTGGGCTTCGGCCCACACTTAAAAATTTTAATAGGATAGAATATGGGATCACAAGATATACAAGCAACAAGATCAGCAGCAGCGGCAGGAGCAGATGCGATAGTTGCACCACCGGTAAGATTAAGAGCAATATCAGTTGCATCAGATGGTGTTGGAGCAGGTGTTTTAGAATTAACCACAACTTCAAATACGGGATCGACTTTATTAGTTGTAGATGTTCCTACTGGAGATGTACTTACTTTAAATTTTCCATCAGATGGAATTTTATTCCCAAAAGGAATTTTTTGTAAAACTAAAACAAATGTGACTGCGTATACTTTATTTACAGATAGATATTCTAGTCCGGGATTATCAGCAGATTAAGGAGAAAAATATGGATTCAGACCAAACAACATTAAATTTAGCAGTAATAGGTGCAGCTACTTTATCTAGAGCAGGTAGAGCTAGAGTTACTTCTATTCAAGGATATGGAGTAGCAGCCTCTACTTTAACTCTATATGATTCAGCAGATGCTGGAGCACCAGGAACAGCAGTAGCTGTTTATAAATATGGAACTGAAGGATTAGAAGTTTATATTCCAGGTTCAGGTATAAAGTTTGAAAATGGTATTGTTTACAATTTAGCAGGAGCAGGCGGAAGCGTTACAGTAACAATTACAGGAGCTTAAGTTAATGACAAGTTCAGGAACAACGACTTTTGAATCAAGTTTTTACATTGATGATGTAATCACTGAAGCTTATGAAAGACTAGGTAGATTTGATTATTCAGGTAATGATGTAAAAACAGCTAGACGTTCTTTAAACATTATGTTTCAAGAATGGGGCAATAGAGGTCTTCATTTCTGGGAAGTAAAAAATAATTCAATTGCATTAGTGGATGGTCAAGCAGAATATACGATGTATAGATCAGTTGCAGATGGTACTTCAGATGGTTTAAACTTTACTGCCTCATCAAATAACATAAATCCTACCGATACTACTATAACTACTAATATTGCATTTGGTTCTACTATATCAAAAGAACTACCTTCTTCAGGAGTATTGCAAATAGGTAATGAATTAATTTTTTATCCTCAACAAGTTTTTGTCTATAATAGTGGTTATTTACAATTAAATAATCTTACTAGAGGATATAGTGGTACAACAGCTAGTACTTATTTAGGTAGTACTCCTATGAGTCAAGTTGTTTATGGTGTAGATGATATATTAGAAGCTGTTTATAGAAACTCTACTGTTGTAGATTTTTCTTTAACTAAAATTAACAGATCACTTTACCAAGGGTTATCTTCTAAAACAGATACCGGAACTCCAACACAATATTTTGTACAAAGATTTATAGATAGAGTAACTATCACTTTATATTTAACTCCCGGAAGCACTGAAGCCGGAAACTTTATTAACTATTATTACGTTAGCCGGATTCAGGATTCAGGGGCCTATACTAATACACCAGATGTACCTTATAGATTTGTACCTTGTATGGTATCAGGACTTTCATATTATTTAGCACAAAAATTTAAACCAGAATTAGTTCAACAAATGAAATTATTATATGAAGATGAATTAAAAAGAGCTCTTGAAGAAGATGGTTCTTCATCTAGTACATTTATAACTCCAAAATCTTATTATCCAAATGTCTAATTTATCTAACGGAAAATACGCACAATTTATTTCAGACCGTTCAGGTATGGCATTTCCATATAGTGAAATGGTTGTTGAATGGAATGGTTCTCGTGTACATGTTTCAGAGTATGAGGCAAAACAACCACAGCTTGAGCCAAAACCAACAGTAGCTGATCCACAAGGTTTAAGATATGCAAGACCCGCAAGAACTGAACCACCTGTTTTAATTTTATTACAAACAAGTCCATTTGAAACAATTAAGTATGCAGGTAATACTTATATAAATGTATTTTCACCAAATCATGATAGATCTACTGGAGATACAGTTAGATTTAGAGGTGCAACTAATGCATCTGGTTTTAATAATGTACCTTCTTTTGATGGAGTTACTGATATTAGTAATTCAAATGGTTTTACAGTTACAGTTGGTAAAATAAATTCTAGTGGTATAGTAGGAGACACTACAAATTATTATTACTTCCAAAGTAGTGATACAGCAACAAGTGGTAATATAAATGGAGGAGGAAACGGTTGTACAGCAGGACCTGTTAACCTACAAGGATAATGACATACGCAGAATTATTACAACAGATTAGAGATTATACAGAAGTAGATTCAAACGTTTTAACAGATTCTATTATTGATACATTTATTACTAATGCTGAATTTAGAATATTAAGAGATGTTGATTCGGATAATAATAGAAGATATGCAACAACCAATTTAAATACAGGGCAAAGATTTATTGATTTTCCTGATAATGCTTTAGTTATTAGATCGGCTCAAATCGTAGATGGTGGAGCAGGTTCTACTAGAAATTTTTTAGAATATAGAGATGTTAGTTTTATGTCTGAATATAATTCAACAGGAGCTACAGGAGAGCCTAAATACTATAGTTATTGGGATGCGGATACCTTAGTATTTGCTCCTACTCCAAGTTCTGATTATGTAATTCAGTTAAATTATATCTTGAAAGATAATGGATTATCAAGTACAAATACGGTTACATATTTAAGTACATATTTTCCCAATGGACTATTATATGCATGTTTAATAGAAGCATTTTCTTTTTTAAAGGGGCCAAATGATCTCTTGCAATTATACGAAGGAAAGTATAAACAAGTGGTTGAAGGCTTCTCCGTAGAACAAATGGGAAGAAGAAGACGAGATGAATATCAAAGTGGTGTTCCTCGAATAGGTAAATAAGGAGAAAAAAAACTATGGCTATAACACAAGCAATTGCAAACTCTTTCAAAAAAGAATTATGGAAGGTGAGCACAATTTTAAAAGTGCTGGTGGAGACGTTTTTAAATTAGCTCTTTATACCGCAGGTGCGACTTTAACTTCTGCTACAACTGTTTACATTACTTCAGGTGAAGTAGCTGCTTCCGGCCAATATTCGGCAGGTGGTGGAGATTTAGTTAATGCAGGGACGTCGATGACTGCTGGTGTAGCGAGAGTAGATTTTAATAACTTATCTTTTACTGGAGTGACTTTAACTGCTAGAGGTGCATTAATTTATAATACATCTGCTACTGCAACTAACGCAGCTGTTGCTGCATTAGATTTTGGTTCAGATAAAACTGCAACTTCTGGTACGTTTACAATTCAGTTTCCGGCGGCAACTTCAACTGCAGCGATTTTAAGAATCTCTGGTTAATCATAGGAGGTAACTTCCTATGGCCAATACCTGGGGTGAATTAACTTGGAGTGCAGGTGCATATGGTTTGCAAAATGACGGAAACGTTACTTTAAGTGGACTATCACTATCTTCAAATTTAAATTCAATAACTGTTGATGCGGAAACAAATCAAGGTTGGGGTTCTGATACTTGGGGAACCGAGACTTGGGGTATTTCAGGTTTAACTGTTGAATTAACAGGAATTTCATTATCATCAAATTTAAATTCAGTAACACTTACTGGAGATGGATTTACAAATATAACAGGACAAGAATTAACTGGTGCATTAACAGCACCCGAAGCAAGTTCAACATTTGTTGCAGAAGTAACAGGTATGGGAATGACAATGGATATAAATTTTGATCCAGAAATTGTTACTCCTACTGGTCAAGAATTAACAAGTGCATTAGGTACAGCTACATTACAAGCAAATACAATAGTAGAAATATCTGCTAGATCTGCATCTACTTGGAACGGAAATTATTCATGGGGCTTTGGTGCCTGGGGCAATGAACAAGTAGACACTTTAGTAATGTCTATGTTAGAAGGCGACCTGGATCCGGCTCCAGATGTTTCTTTAACAGGTAATGCGGCAGCGATTGCATTAGGTGAAGAAACAGTAACTATTGATGTAGATATAGCATTAACAGGTCAAGCAATGACTATGACAGAAAACTCTGTTGTAGTTGATTTAAATACCCCTGTAGATGTAACTGGTTTTGATTTGACTATGCAGGAAGGTGATGAAACAACCACTGCAAATGCTAATGTATCTTTAACAGGAATTAACTTGACAATTAGTGAAGGAAGCCTTACAACTTTAATCTGGAACCAGATAAATACAGGTCCAGCTCCTATCTGGAAGGAAGTTGACACAGCTGCTTAAATTTAGTAAAATTATAAATAACGGAGACATAAAAAATTATGGCAAATTCAACATCAGCTAATTTAAAATTAACTGTTCAAGCGACTGGAGAAAATTCTGGAACTTGGGGACAAATTACAAACACAAATTTATTAATTCTTGAACAAGCTATTGGCGGTTATGATGCCGTTGGAATAACTTCAGGTGCTACTTTAGCTTTTACAAATGGTGCTTTATCAAATGGTAAAAACCAAGTTTTAAAATTAATTGGAACTATAGCTGGAGCAGTGAATGTTGTAATTCCAGATACAGTAGAAAAAACTTATATAATTGAGAATGCAACATCAGGTGCTCATGCAGTAACTGTTAAAACTACTTCAGGAACTGGAGTAACTTGGTCATCTTTAGATAAAGGTACTAAAGTTGTTTTCTCTGATGGAACAAATGTTGTAGACACAGATTTAACTGATTTATCAAGTGACTACTCACCACAGCTTTCAGCAAACTTAGATACTAATGATAACAATATTATTATTGATACGGCTCACGGTATTTTAGATGAGTCAAGTAATGAACAATTAATTTTTTCAACAACTGGAGCAGCAGTAAATCATATACAAGTTAAAAACGCAGCAGCTTCAGGTGTACCTTCAATTACTGCAGTTGGAGATGATACAAATATTGGTATTTCAATTCAACCTAAAGGAACAGGTCAAATTACTTTAGATAATTTAACTTTACCCGCAGCAGATGGAACAGCAGATCAAATTTTAGTAACAGACGGTTCAGGTAATTTATCTTTTGTAGATAATTCTGGTGGAACATCATGGGTAGCAGTTAAAACTGCTGGATTTACAGCAGTAGCAGGAGAAGGGTACTTTTGTGATACAACACTTACCGCATTTACAATGACTTTACCAGCAGGAACTTTAGGAGATGAAATATCTTTTGTAGATTATGCAGGAACATTTGATACATATGCTTTAACAATTGCACCCAATGGAGCAGAAAAAATTCAAGGTACTGCAGCAAGTTTAACAGTTTCAGTAGAGAGAGCAGCTAATACTTTGGTCTATACAGATGGAACTCAAGGTTGGTTGTTAAAGGCTAAATAGTAATGGCTACTTATAAGGGGATACAGGGTTTTGCAATTCAAAACGTAACCCCTGATCCAACAACTGTCGGACAAGTTTGGTACAATTCAACAGATCAAGTTTTTAAATATTATACTGGAGTTGCAACTCCAGCATCTTGGGCTACAGGAGGTGATTTAAATACTTCAAGATATGGTATAGCAGGAACTGGAACTGTACCAGCAGGTTTAGCTTTTGGTGGAAATCCACCAAACGATGGATCAAATGCAAGTGAATCATACGATGGTAGTGCTTGGACGGCTACACCAGCTTTAGTTACGGCAACACGTTATGCAGTAGGTTGTGGAACTCAAACAGCAGCACTTTGTGTTGGAGGTGGACCACCTGCACCTGCTAATCCTGGATTAAAAACACAAGAATATGATGGATCATCGTGGACAACGGGTGGAGATACAGCTACAACTGCTTATTATAGAGCAGGTTGTGGAACTCAAACAGCAGGATTAGTTTTTGGTGGTACAGGCACGATTACTGCAACAGAAGAATACGATGGAACATCCTGGACAGCAGGTGGAGCTTTAGGGACAGCAAGATCAGGATCTGCAGCAGCAGGAATTCAAACATCAGCTTTAGCCTCTGGTGGTAATTTGCCAGGTGTTACAACGGCTACCGAAGAATACAATGGCGCATCTTGGACAGCTGGAGGAGCTTTAGGGACAGCAAGAAATAATGCAGGGGGCGGTGGAACACAAACAGCAGCAGTTACTTTTGGTGGAGCACCTAGTATAGTTGCTACAGAAGTATATGATGGATCATCTTGGACAGCTAGTACAAATATGCCTTCTTCAAAAGATAGATTTGCATCAGGGGGAACTCAAGCATCTGCATTTGCTGCAGGGGGTCAACCTGGTATCTCTACTTTAGAATATAATGGATTAAATCCTGCAACAAAAACAATAACAACAACTTAATTAACGAAGGAGTAAACTATGGCAAAAACACATCAATACTGCGTAGCAGAAAACTGGGGCAAAGGATTCATTGAACATAAGGAATCTAGAAAAATTGCATTTTCCGGTTTACCTGGTAATGTTTGGAGAGTACCTGCACATAACAAAGATGCAAATCTTTGGATTAATAAAGTGCTAGGAACTGTTAAAACATTAGTTGAGGCACAAGCAATTGTTGACGTTGAGGTCACTGCAGCACAAACTTCATGGGATGCCAAATCCGATGAACAAAAAGCTAACAGTACAAGACCCGCTGATATAATATTAGAGGAATAAAAATTTAAATGTCTACGTACAAAGAAATTAACGGAATTAAAGTTCAGAGCTTAAGCTCTGATCCACCATCTCCTTTTGAAGGAGAGGTGTGGTATAACAGTACTTCAGCGACTGTAAAATATTTTGGTGTTCAATCAGCAGCTTGGGCTACGGGTGGGGCTTTAGGAACAGATAGACAACAATTAGGAGGAGCTGGAACCCAAACAGCAGCTTTAGGATTTGGCGGAGAACCTGTCACAACAGCAACAGAAGAATACAATGGTTCTGCTTGGACAGCAGGAGGAAGTTTAGCAATAGCAAGATATGGTTTAACAGGATGTGGAACTCAAACAGCAGCACTTGCTATGGGTGGATATCAACCTCCTATAACATCCGATTCTAATGCAACAGAAGAATATAATGGTTCTTCTTGGACAACAGGAGGAAATTTAGGAACTGCAAGAAGAGTATTAGCAGGTTGTGGAACTCAAACAGCAGGACTTGCTTTTGGTGGATTACCTGTTCAAACTGCAACAGAAGAATATAATGGAACTGCCTGGACAGGTGGTGGAGCTTTAACAAATGGAAGATATTCTTTAGGAGGAGCAGGAACTCAAACAGCAGGACTTGCAATTGCTGGCGCAGGGGATCCATATGTTGAAGAATATAATGGTACTTCTTGGACAGCTGGTGGAGCTTTACCAGTAGGAAAACAAGCAAATACAGGTGCTGGTTTACAGACAGCAGCTTTGTCCTTTGGTGGACAACAACCCGAAGTTTTAGGAACAGCAAACCTATATGATGGTTCATCTTGGACAGCAACTGCAACTATGAATATAGCAAGATCTTATTCAGGAGGATCTGGAACTACATCGGCAGCTCTAGCTTTTGGTGGTACACCTTCAGGAACTGCAACAGAAGAATACGATGGTGGTGGACCTGCAACATTAACAGTAGGAACAGATTAAAATATTATGGCTACATACAAAGAAATTCACGGAACAAATATACAAGTGGTATCTTCGGATCCAGCTAATCCAGTACTTGGACAAATTTGGTATAATACAACATCACAAACTTTAAAGGGTCAAGAGTTTGCAGCAGCAGCTTGGGCTACAGGTTCAAATTTAAGTACGGCAAGACAAGGTTTAGCAGGAGCTGGAACACAAACAGCAGGTTTGGCTTTTGGTGGTAGAACTGCACCAGGTGGTGCAAGTGGTAATGTAGCTACCGAAGAATATAATGGTACCGCTTGGACAGGTGGAGGTAATTTACCATTAGCATTAAGACGTATTGCGGGATGTGGAACACAAACAGCAGGACTTGCTTTTGGTGGTCTTGCTCCCCTTGAAAGTCCAACTACAACAAATACTAGTAATGAATACAATGGTACTGCTTGGACTGCTGGAGGAACTTTAAATACAGCAAGATTTGGTATGGCAGGCGCTGGAACTCAAACTGCAGGTTTAGGTTTTGGTGGATATAGTCCTGGACTTACAGCAGCGACCGAAGAATACGATGGATCATCTTGGACAAATGGTGGGAATTTAGCTACGAGTGTATATCAATCAGCAGGAGCTGGAACACAAACAGCAGGTTTGAATTTTGGTGGTGGAACTCCCGCTTCTCCTCCTATAAGAGCAACAACTGAAGAATATAATGGAACATCTTGGACTGGGGGTGGAAATTTAACTACAGCAAGAAGAGAATTAGCAGGTGCTGGCATACAAACAGCAGCATTAGCTTTTGGGGGTAATGATGACCCTAGTGAAACAGCGGTAACTGAACAATATGATGGAACATCTTGGACAAATACTACATCTATGAGTACAGCAAGAGATTTATTAGCAGGAGGTGGCACACAAACATCAGCTTTAGGTTTTGGTGGAAATGAACTTTCAGAATCAGCAGCAACAGAAGAATTTACAGGTGCAGGACCTACAACCGTTACAATATCTAGTTCTTAACCCTTTACTTTTTAATTAATTAATGTAAAAAGAATACAAGAAATGAATACAGAAAAAAGAAATATCCAACCGTTAATAGAAAAAGAAGAACAGCATCTTCATAATATTTTACCTGCAGAAGATGTTAAGGCATTTAAAAATATGGTAGGTGAGTTCAGAGATACTTGGACTAAGAAACAAATTTTCAGAACAGAGACAGAAGCTAGAATATCCGTACTTCAAGATATGAAATATCCAACTAAAGCTTCTAAGTATTGGCAGTGCGTTAGAGAACAGAATGTATTTTTAGAAAACCTAATGTCGTTGTCTTTTGATTATAGAAGAAATGATATTAAAATTAAAAGACTAGAGAAAAAAATTATAGAAGAAGAAGATGATCTTAAGAAAGAACTTTGGAAAATTGATTTAGATGAAAAGAGATATGGTAAAGCGAATATGGAGCTTACTGCAAGAGATAGAATGCGAGAATTAAAGATGTGGTCTAAACTTAAAAAAGAATTTAACGATGGTTCTTTTAATGATCAAGATGTTAACGAACATCAATTAGAATCTTACAATAAAATCATGCAGCATAAATCTAAAACCCTAACATCTGGATCATCCCAAGCAGAAGTATTCAATGTACTAGGTCAATTAAAAACTATAGAAAGAGTAAAAAGAGATGGAGAACTGGAACACAATCGAAAAGAAGCAATTACTTCAGAACCAAGTTTTGGAAAAAAACCAGAATAGAAAACTACTATTTTTAGTAGCATTACCAAGGTCGGGTAATACTTTATTTGCAAGTATTATGAATCAAAATAAAGAGATAGCAGCGACTGCTAACTCTGTTACTTTAGAGATAATGAAAGATTTACATCTATTAAAAAATACAGATGTCTTTCACAATTTTCCCGATCATCAATCTTTAGATAATGTATTAGATTCTGTTTATGAGAATTATTATAAACATTGGCCTCAACGTATAATCATTGATCGTGGTCCCGTGACAACACCTGCTAATTTAAAATTAATGCAAAAACATTTTAAACACGGCTTTAAATGTATCGTATTACTTAGAGATCTAATGGATGTACTAGCTTCATATATGCAATGGTACACAGAAAACCCTGATGCATTTCCTAATAGATATGGTCATGAAACAGATTTAGACAAGTTAATGATGTTAATGAATAAAAATGGAGCTATTGCTAAAGAGCTAGACGCAATTCAAAATTCATACAACTATCCAGGTATGTGTCACTATGTAAAATACGATGATATGGTTACAAATTCTGAACAGGAGTTTAAAAAAATATATCAATTTATTGATGAACCTTATTTTAATCATAGGTTTGATAATTTAAATCAAGTAGAAGTTAATGGTTTATCTTATGATGATAAAGTTGTTGGTAGTAATATGCATAAATTATTTGATGGGCCGGTTAGAAAAGTATACAACCCTTATATTGAAAGAATTCCACAAAGAATTATAGAAAAATATGGACATATTAAATTTTAAAGCAATATTTTTAGGTCAATCAGTAATAAAGTATGAAGTTCCAGTAGATATTTTTAATTCTATTAATTATATTTATGAAGCTAATTTTAATAATTTAGCGTCAGCTAATAAACAACTTGTAGGTAAAATAGAAAAAGAACATTCATTGTTTTATGATGGAAAAGATGAATCAAAAATGAAAAGACATAGCTTAATACCTACAAATGTCCATCAATGGTTTATGGATATTTATCATCATTATTTAAATTGGAATAAAATAAAAGAATATAAAACTAATTTAAACTCTATTTGGGTTAATGAAATGAAACAACATGAGTACAATCCAGTGCATGTTCACCAAGGTAGTTTATTTACAGGTCTATCTTCTGTAATGATTTTAAAGTTACCTAAAAATTATGGAGTTGAATATTCAGCAGCAGATAGCCCACAAAATGGAAAATTAAGTATATTAGGTAATTCATCTGGTCAATTTGCAAACGTAGATTATCAACCTATTTTAAGAGAAAGAGATTTTTTTATATTTCCTTATGATATGAGACACACAGTTTATCCTTTTAATTCAACCGATGAAGTTAGACGTACTCTTGCAGCTAATTGCGATGTAGATTATAACCCTATAAATAACAGAGGAGCAGAATGATACATTTTTCTTATTATTTAGATAATAAATTTGTAGATGAAATTATAGAAATAATAAATACCTATGATGGTAAAAAAAAAGAAGGAACTTGTACTGAAAAAGGTTTTCAAACTGATAATATAATTACTTTATTTAATGATAAATTAATTAAAGAAATAATTCCTATAAAAGATATTCAGTCGGGAATTTTTTGGTTACACTACATTAAATATAATAAAGGGGGTTATCAAAGAGAACATAATCATCCTGATGAAAAATATAGTTTTATATTATATTTAAATGATGCAGATGGAGATACTATTTTTAAAGAACCCCTAAATATAAAAGTAAGTCCTAAAAAAGGAAAAATAATTATATTTGATGGAAAAATATTTCATTACACTATACCTTCTTTTAAAGAAAAGAAAGTTTTAGTTGGAGCAATTAAATAATGATACATACAGAACCAAATTGGAAAAGTTACATGGTGGAAACCACAGAACCTATATTTACACCAGAGCAATGTGAAATCATTAGTAAATTAGGAAGATCTATGCCACCACAAAACGCACAAGTAGGTGGGGGAAAAGGAGGAGAATATAATACTAAAACTAGAATATCTCACATTAGTTGGATACCCTTTGATCAACCGGATTCAATTCCAATGTATAAAAAATTAGAAGATGTAATGCATAAAACTAATAGAAGACATTTTGGATTTCAAGATATGGCAATAAATGAACAAGCACAATATACGGAATATCCTGAAGGTGGTTTTTATGATTGGCATATGGATTGTGATTTAGTTATGAAGCACGAGCCTCCAGTTAGAAAAATATCTATGACCCTTGTGCTGTCACACGAGTCTGAATTTGAAGGGGGTGGACTAGAATTAGGAAAACCTAATAATATTATAAAACCTAAACAAGGACACGCTGTATTCTTTGCAAGTTTTATTAATCATAGAGTAGTGCCTATTACAAAGGGACTTAGAAAATCTTTAGTAATGTGGTTTGGAGGAGAGCCTTTCAAATGATACATAGAGAACTTTTTTTTGCAACACCTGTTTACGTTAAAAATATAGCTAACTCTGAATACAATAAATATTTAGAAAATAAATTGTAGCTTGGTCACAAAATAATCCAGGTCTTAAAAAAACAAATATGAATGGTTGGCATTCACCAACAGATATGCATACAAAACCAGAATATAAACATTTAATAGAAGAGTTACATATTGCACAACAAGAAATATACAAAGATGAATGTTTAGATTCAGAACCTTTCTTAGGTAATATGTGGGCTAATATAAATTATAAAGATGGATTTAACAGACCTCACATACATCCTAACTCTTTATGGTCGGGAGTTTATTATGTAAAAACTCCTAAAAAATGTGGACACTTAAAAATAGAAGATACAAGAACAATGTCTTTAATGTCTAGACCTACGAAAACTAATAAAGAAGAACCAAAGCATTTATGGAAAGAAGTACATTTTGAACCTATTGCAGGACGTTTAATTATGTTTCCGTCTTGGGTTAATCATTGTGTTGACCCTAATGAATCAGATGATATAAGAATATCGGTGTCGTTTAATTTTTTACAGAAAGGACTAATGGTATAATGTTTAATGGATATCAAGTAATCAAGAACGCTTTATCTTATGATATGGCTAATTTTATATTTAACTACTTCTTACTTAAACGAGATGCAGTTGAATTTATGTATAAAAATAACATACATTCGCAGTCCCCTATTTTAGGTACGTGGACAGATCAACAGATACCCAATACTTTTTCTTGTTATGGTGATTTTGTAATGGAAACTTTACTAGTTAAAGTATTACCAAAAATGAAACAAGAAACAGGACTAGATTTAATTCCAACATATTCTTATGCAAGAGCTTATAAAAAAGGAGATACTTTACATAGACATAAAGATAGACCTTCTTGTGAGATATCCACTACGATAAACTTGGGCGGGGATCCTTGGCCAATATTTATAGATGGAACAGGAGCTAATAATGTCATCAATGAAAGACAAAATCTAGTTAAACCCGGTGCACCAATTGGTACAAAGGTATTACTTGAAGTAGGAGATATGCTAGTATATAGTGGATGTGAATTAGAGCATTGGCGAGAACCTTTTGAAGGTGATATATGTGGCCAAGTATTTTTACATTATAACCATGTAAACGGACCATTTGCTGATAAAAATATATTTGACGGAAGACCTATGTTAGGGCTACCATCATTCGTAAAATAGTATTATAATGTCGTTTCTATGTTACAAAAACTTAACTTTAAACCCGGTTTTAATAAACAAGTTACAAGCTCAGGTGCAGAATCTCAATGGGTTGATGGTGACTTCGTAAGATTTAGATATGGTTTACCTGAAAAAATAGGTGGCTGGGAACAATTAACAGTAGAAAATCTAACTTTACCTGGAGTTGCTAGGGCACAACATTCTTGGAGTTCTTTAGCAGGTGAAAAATATTCAGTAGTAGGTACTACACAAGGTTTATTTATATACTATGGTGAAGACTTTTATGACATTACTCCGTTAGATACAGGTATTACTGGAGCTACATTTGATGCGACATCTGGCTCACCTACAGTAACTGTTAATAAAACTTCTCATGGTTTAGCTCAAGGAAGATACATAACTTTTTCAAGTGTAACAGTTCCATCGGGATCGGGTTATGCAACAACAGATTTTACAGAAAATACATTTGAAATATCAAGTGTTACATCTAATACATTTAATATTACTATGCCTACTAATTCAGCAGCTTCAACTTCTGGATCAGGTTCAGCTCAAATAGATCCCTATATAATTATTGGTCCAACGTTTCAAACAGCAGGTTATGGTTGGGGAACTTATGTATGGGGAGACTCTACATGGGGAACAGAACGTACAATTAGTGATGTGGTTCTGGATCCAGGCATCTGGAGTCTTGATAATTTTGGAGAAGTATTGGTTGCAACTATTCACAATGGTAAAACTTTTACATGGAATGCAGGTGCATCAAGTCCAAGAAATATAAGAGCTTCACAAACAACATCAGGTTTTGAAACAAACAACAATCCAACTAGATCTAGATTTACATTAGTTTCAGATAGAGATAGACACCTTTTCCATTTTGGAACTGAAACAACTATTGGAGATGCATCAACACAAGATCCAATGTTTATAAGATTTGCAAATCAAGAACAATTAAATGTTTATGAACCTACTGCAACCAATACTGCAGGTACATTTAGATTAGATACTGGTAATTTTATTTCAGCAGCAACTCAAGGTAAAGATTATGTTTTTGTATTAACCGATAATGCAGCTTATGTAATTCAATTCGTAGGTCCACCTTTTACATTTAGTGTTAAACAGGTAGGTACAAACTGTGGATGTATTGGACAAAATGCAGTTAGTTATTCTAATGGTAAAGTATTTTGGATGTCAGGTGAAGGTGGATTTTTTGTATTTGATGGTACTGTAAAAGCTATACCATGTTTAGTAGAAGATTTTGTTTTTACAACTGGAGGAGATAATTTAGGAATTAATTATAATGCCAGTCAAGTAGTTTATGCAGAACATAATACTTTATATAATGAAATCAATTGGTTTTATGCAAAGAATGGTTCTGACCAAATAGATAGATGTGTAACTTATAACTATGGTGAAAATTGTTGGACAACTGGATCTCTTGCAAGAACTACATATGCAGATCAAGGGGTATTTGAATTACCTTATGCAACAGAATATAATATAGCAGCAACCCCTAATTTTCCAATACAAGGTATTACTAATTTATATGGTGCCTCAATTTATTATGCTCACGAAACTGGAACTGATCAAATTAATAGTAGTGGTACAACATCTATTGATGCATTTATACAATCTGGAGATTTTGATATAACTGCAAGCATGAGTATGCAAGGTAAAACAACAGGTGCAGTAGATTTTAGAGGAGATGGTGAGTTTATTATGTCTATGAAAAGATTTATACCTGATTTTAAAATATTAACAGGTAATTCAAAAGTAACTTTATTATTAAATGATTACCCAAGTGGTACAGCAGTTAGTTCACCTTTAGGTCCCTTTACAATTACATCTTCTACTGATAAAGTAGATACTAGAGCTAGAGGAAGATTACTTGCTATTAAAATAGAAAATGATGCTGTAGGTGAAACTTGGCGTTATGGAACATTAAGAGTAGATATAAAACCAGATGGAAGAAGATAATGGCTAAAATAACTGCATATATACCTGAACCTCAAGAAGAATATGAGATAGAAAATCAAAGACAAATTCTTCAATCAATAGATACTGTTAAGACAGAATTAAATTTTTCTTTCCAAAACGATTTAAAAGAAGAACAAGATACATATAATTATTTTTTATCCTAATGACTATACAATATAAAAGTGAAGTATTTAGTTTAACAACTACTAATATAACAACAATTCTAAGTATAAGCACTTCAGCTATTGCTATTGTAAAAACAGTTCAAGCTGTTCATAACACTGCTAGTAACGTTGATACCGATTTATTAATTAGAAAAAATGGAGCAGTTGCGGATGTACTAATATCACATGAGATACTTAATAAAAATACAGTAGATATGTTAAAAAACACCTTGAATTTAGAAGCAGGAGATGCTATAAAAATGCAAGCGGACACAGCAAATGAAATTACAGGTGTTGTCAGTTATGCTTTAATAGACAGGTCACAACAGAATGGATAAAGAAATACCTAAAATAAATTGTACAACTACATATAAATGGAGATGTACTAAATCAGGAAAAATGTGGGACACTGAACAAACAGGTGCAACTATTGTGAAAGATGTAACAGTAGAGGTTTCACCAAAAGGAATGAACATTTTACAGAAAGTAATGAACCAAAAAAATGATAAACCAAAAACCTAGAGGCGGAACAGAATTACAATTTGAATATCTAAGAAAATACGTTGATCCTAAGTTATTAAATCAAGTTGAAATTTGTACATCCGTTCCAGAAAAAACTCCATTACATCCTACAAAGTTAAATATTCTTTGGCAAAAAAATTCATACGATCAAAGTAATTTAGCACCATGGTTTAAAGATAAATCTAATCATCATAAATATGATTGGTATGTATTTAATTCTAATTGGAATTTTGAAAAATTTACACAAGCATTTGATTTACCTACAGAAAAATGTGTAGTTATAAAAAATGGTGTTGAAAATATTGATCCAGTTAAATCTTCTTATGAAAAAGGTAAGCCTATAAAAATTATACATCAATGTACTCCATGGAGAGGTTTATCTGTATTGTTAGGTGCTATGCAATTAGTTAAAAATCCTTTAATAACTTTAGACGTCTATTCATCTACTGAAATATATGGAAAAGATTTTCATAATCAAAATGATAAAGCTTATCAAAGTTTATATAAACAAGCTAAACAACTACCTAATGTAAATTATATTGGTTATAAACCTAATAAATATATTAAAGAACATTTAAAAGATTATAGGTTATTTGTTTATCCAAGTATTTGGGAAGAGACATTTTGTATCTCAGCGTTAGAGGCTATGGCTGCAGGTCTATATTGTATAACAACTAATTATGGAGCTCTATTTGAAACTTGTTCAGAGTTCCCAATGTATATTCCATATTCTAATAACTATAAATCTTTAGCACAAAAATTTGCACAAGGGATAGAAATAGCAGGTGAATCGCTAGAGGCACCAGGCATCCAGGATCATTTAGATTTTCAAAAGAAATTTGTAAATAGATTTTATGATTGGAAAGTTAAAGGCACATCATGGACAAGATTTTTAGAAGGAGCACTTAATGCAAAAAAATTGGGAAAATAAAAATACTTATCAAACAATAAAGGAAGCAACAGTTAAAATGGATAACAATGAACCTATCTGGTTTAATAATAATCAGAACGTAAAAGAAATAAAATTACAAAGTAATGAAAAACCTACAAAGATATTTGTAGCAACCCCGTGTCATAGTGATGTATCCATGCATTTTTGTCAAGCTGTATTAAAGTTTCAAATGGAATGTATGAAAAAAAATATACTAGTTAGTTTTAGTTTATTAAAATCATCATTGGTTCAACAAGGTAGAAATTTATTAACCTGTGAATTTATAAATGCTCCAGAAAAATATGATTACTTATTATTTATAGATTCAGATATAGATTTTCAACCAGAAACAATATTTACTATGATAAAAAAGATAAAGATCTAATTGCAACTCCTTATCCAATGAAAATGTTTGACTGGGATAAATCTTGGAGAAGATTAAATAAAGAAGCAATAGATCAATCAGATCATTTATCTAAGTCCGGTTTTACATTTCCTATTAAAGTACAGAACAAAGATGAAATAAAAGTTCAAGATGGAGTTGCTGAAGTGACTCATGTTCCTACTGGATGTATGTTAATTAAGAGAACTGTTATAGAAAAAATGATGAAAAAATATTCTAATTTACAAATAAACCACCTACTATAATTAATGGTGAA
>FUWD013184520.1_pt1 | contig 20260 bp, 22 predicted proteins | sample 1063281 | NCBI WGS metagenome assembly FUWD01 (sample SAMEA79048168, study PRJEB19326) | metagenome | biome: marine | reverse complement strand
ATAGAGAACTAAATAATACAAACTAATTAATAAATGACAAATAAAAAAGCCTACCTTAGAATAAGGTGCTTTTTTTGTTTTTGATTGAGAATTAACGTTTGTTAACTTCATCAATATATTTTTTTAATGCCATTGTCATAGAAGGCATTTCTTCTGTAGGCGCCGAAATATCAATTCTTAAACCAGCATCAGAAGCTGCTTTTACAGTAGAGTTACCAAAAACAGCAATCCGTGTATTGTTTTGTTTAAAATCAGGAAAATTTTCAAACAACGATTTAATACCAGAAGGGCTAAAAAACACGAGTATATCGTAGTAAACATCGGTAAGATCTGACAAGTCGCTTATAACGGTTTTAAATAAAATAGCACGTTCCCATTTAACACCTAAGACATCTAAAGCAACAGGAATACTGGGCGTTAATTTGTCTGATGAGGGCAATAAAAAAACTTCTTCTTTGTATTTTTTAATAAGTTTAATCAAGTCTTCAAAACTTCTCTCGCCTACATAAATTTTACGTTTTCTATACACCACATATTTTTGTAAATAGAAAGAAACAGCTTCAGATTGGCAAAAATATTTCATACTATCGGGTACTTTAAAGCGCATTTCTTCGGCAAGTCTAAAGTAATTGTCAATAGCTTTTCTGCTCGTAAAAATAACAGCAGAAAATTTTGAAAAATCGATTCTTTGAGATCTAACTTCTCTTGAGCTAACCCCTTCAACATGTATGAAAGATCTAAAATCTATTTTTACTTTTTGTTTGTTTGACAACTCGTGGTAAGGGGAATTCTCAACGTTGGGTTCTGGTTGAGAAACAAGGATAGTTTTCACTTTCATAAATTTCTTCTTTTAAACTTTAGAAGTTAAAACCCTGTATAATATAATTATGGGGGCTATTTCTAGCGTGCAAATGTACAAAATAAAATAGAAAGTATATTTTTTTATAATTTTAAGGTTGTTTTTTAGTATCAGGTAGTAAAAATAGAGTGCTAATATTAAAGAACTTACGCTTGCTATATGTAATAATAAATTTCTGTTATCAAAATTAAATATTATAAAAGGCAACCACATCAGAACAAAAAGACTTAAAAAATTTAAATAGGTTGTTTTTATATAGATAATTTTATGCATCAAAAAATTTAAATTAAACAATTTTATAAAGACAAGGTTTATTAAATATTTTAAAATAAAAAAAAGTAAGACAATAAAGCTCGTTTCTAAATATAAATGCCATTCATTTTCAATTAACAATGCCGTGTTTTTTACAAAAAACAAAACCAAAACAAAGCCAATAATAAGGCTTTGAATTATCAAAAAGAGGATGTTATAAAAATTAACCACCAAACTGTAGTCTATCTTTAAATTAGGCGTCAAAACATTTCGGAAGACAAGCTGATACCGTTGCTCAAATTGATAGCTAAATATGTTTTTAATAGCAATCAACACTATTAGAATAAATACAAATATAAGAGGTATCCACGCGGTATTTAAAGTAAGAGGTTGGTAGAATATATCCATTTTAAAAAGCTATTTTTACAATATTACCTTCAAATCCCGCCTTAAAATTATTAAAACTCAAAGCCATTCTAAATGTTGTGGTAGACCTGTCTAAATGCGCTGGCACATCAAAAGAACATCTAACTTTATAATTTTTAAAAGGGCGTAACATATTAGTTGAATCAAGACCAACAATAGTAAGGTTTTTTAATTTCACTTGTGCTGTAATTTGATGTTTTTTTGTCTGAAAAACACCATAAAATTGTAATTTTGAAATAGGAATATCTTTATTATATGGGTTTGTCAAATCAAAAGTTAAATTGTAAACTTCATCTAATTTTAAATCTAAAACATCTTTATTAATAGTGCATTTTAAATGCTGAAAAGTGGTATAGTTTTCAATTTTAGAACCGTAATAAATTTTATTCCGTTTTTTTGACAAGACATTTCCGTGTTCTAAATTACTCACCTCATACACTGTTTTTCCTTGCACCAATTTTTCATATCCTGGTAAATCAAATTGATTTTGACGGTAATTAAGTGCGTTGTAAGAATAGGTTTCAATACCAGTATAAAAACGATATTTAGAAGCACTTTGAAAGGAGTTGTGAAAAACAATTGGCAACCCCCCAGTATTTTCTTTTAATGTTTGCGCCCAGGTTTTATTTTGATGCGTTTCCCATTTAAAGAACGAAAGATTATCATCGGCAGAAGCCAATCTAATATAGAGCAATGCTATTAAGTTTAAACTTCCTAAAATGAGAAACCATTTCTTAGATTTTTGATGCGTAATTATATAAGGAAAACTCATAATAATTAACGGAATTACTATGATGCCTGTCCATTGCAATTGGGTGCTTGTCTTAAAGGTAGACATAAAGAAAAAACCTATAAAGCCCACCAAAATAAAAAGCAAAGCTTTGTTGAACCTATCTTTAAAATCTGCTTTAAAAAAGGCATAGTATATCACAGGAAAAGTCAAACCTACTATTAGCAATTGATTTAATAAATGATTGACAGAAAAAACCCATTGGTATAATTTTTTACTGCGATTTAGATGGTACAAAACAGATGGAAATCCGTTATCATATTGCCACAAAATATGGGGTGTAAATAATACAAGAGCAAACAAACAAGCCGTCCAAAAATAACGCTTCTTCAAAAGACTTAAATTAGATACAACCACAAAACCAATGACTAAAACACCATGGTATTTACTGTACAACATGCCCGCCATAGCAAAACCCATCAGTAAAGCTATTTTAAGATTTTGGTTGTGCAAAAATAATTTATAAGCATATAAAAACAACACAGCAAAGAAGAATAACGGCGTATCTGGAACCGTAATAAATCCGTAAAAATTAAAGAGAATAACGGCTGTTATCAGTAAAAAGAACAAATGAATATTATTCCATTCGTTTTAATATCTATCAGTTTCCAAATTAAAATAAGTGTAAAAGAGAACATAAAAGCACTAAAAAAACGCACACCTAATTCGCCGTTAAAAAAGAACCCACTTATTTTAATCCACAAAGCCACCATGGGTGGATGGTCAAAATATCCCCAAGATAAATCTTTAGACCACAACCAGTAATAAGCTTCATCATCTATTAACTCTGTATAAATACTTTGTAAAATATTAACTACAAAAAACAAAAGAAGATAGAAAACAAAAAGCGATTTGCTAGATTTTAAGATTTTCATAGGGGCAATAAACTTATCGCAAAATTAGCAATAAAAAGTTTTACCTTTACCACTTAAAACAAGACCATGCCTAAGGCTTTAGTAATTATACCAACATATAACGAAAAAGAAAATATTGAAAACATTATAAAAGCGGTTTTCGACCTTCCTATTGCTTTTGATGTTTTGATTGTTGATGATAACTCTCCCGATGGCACCGCCAAAATTGTGGAATGTTTACAAGATCAATTTAAAGACAGACTTTTTATAGAAAAACGCCCAGGTAAAAACGGCTTAGGTACAGCTTATATTCACGGATTTAAATGGGCATTGGCTAAAGATTACGAATATATCATTGAAATGGATGCCGATTTTTCGCACAACCCAAAAGACCTTACACGTCTTTATGATGCATGCGCCAATCAAGGGGCCGATATGTCTATAGGATCGCGTTATTCTCAAGGAGTAAATGTTGTAAACTGGCCAATGAAACGTGTTTTGTTGTCGTATTTTGCATCAAAATATGTGCGATTTATAACAGGAATTCCACTTCACGATACCACAGCGGGATTTGTATGTTATAAACGAAAAGTGTTAGAAACCATTAATCTCAATAAAATAAAATTTGTGGGCTATGCTTTTCAAATTGAGATGAAATTTAAAGCTTGGAAACACGGATTTAACATCAAAGAAGTTTCTGTTATTTTTACTGATAGAACTTTAGGGAAATCTAAAATGAGTGGCAATATTGTTACCGAAGCTATTTTTGGTGTTATAAAATTACGATTAAAAGGCTTGCCGAAATAAAATTTGTATGTCGCAAACACTTATTAAAAACGCACGTATTGTAAACGAAGGCCACATAATAGAAGGCGATGTTCTTATAGACGGCAACTATATTGTAGAAATAAACAGTTCAATAAGCGCAAAATCAAATGAAGTGCGTGTTATTGATGCCGAAAATAAACTTTTAATTCCGGGTATTATTGACGATCAAGTTCATTTTAGAGAACCGGGATTAACGCATAAAGCCACGATAGCCTCAGAAAGTCGCGCTGCAGTAGCGGGCGGTGTCACATCGTTTATAGAGATGCCTAATACCATTCCGCAAGCCACAACCAATGAATTATTAGAAGATAAATTCGATATAGCTTCTGCATCTTCTTACGCTAATTATTCATTTATGATTGGTGGTACAAATACAAATTTGGATGAACTTCTTAAAACAGATCCCAAAAAAGTAGCAGCTATTAAATTATTTTTAGGATCATCAACAGGCAATATGTTGGTAGACGATGTTAAAGTTTTAGAACAGATTTTTAAGGCGTCAAAAATGTTAATTGTCACACATTGCGAAGACGAAGCAACTATTAAAAAAAATCTAGAAAAATATATTGCCAAATATGGCGATGATATTCCGGTTAAATACCATCCATTAATTCGCAGTGAAGAAGCCTGCTATTTATCATCATCAAAAGCTGTCGCTTTAGCAAAAAAAACGGGCGCAAGATTACATGTCTATCATGTTTCAACCGCTAAGGAGGCTCAGAAATTATTCAGCAACAGGAAGGCTTTAAAAGATAAAAAGATTACAGCCGAAGTTTGTGTGCATCATTTGTGGTTTGATGATTCTGATTACGAGAAAAAAGGCACATTGATTAAATGGAACCCTGCAATAAAAACCAAAGCAGACAAAGAGGGTTTGCTAAAAGCTTTGTTAAACGACAAAATAGATGTTATTGCTACAGACCATGCGCCACATACACTTGAAGAAAAACAGCAAGTATATACTAAAGCGCCAAGCGGAGGCCCATTAGTGCAACATGGCTTATTAGCAATGTTGGAATTACATAAAAAAGGCCTTATTTCTATCGAAAAAATTATAGAAAAAATGTGTCACAATCCAGCTATATTATTTCAAATAGAAAAACGTGGTTTTATAAAAGAAGGTTATTTTGCCGATTTGGTTTTGGTTGATACTTCTAGCTTACAATCTGTAACCAAAGACACCATTTTATGCAAATGTAAATGGTCTCCTTTTGAAGGCACTACTTTTACAAACACAGTAACACATACTTTTGTAAATGGCAATTTAATTTACAATCAGGGTGTTTTTAACGACAACCTTAAAGGAAAACGCTTAACATTTAATAGATAATGCTAAGACACTTATTTAAAATAGCGTTCATTTTCACTCTTGCTGCATGCACAAGCAATACTATTTATGAAAAGCCTAAGGATTTAATTCCTAAGGAACAAATGATAGATTTGTTAACAGATCTTTATATAGCAAATGCGGCTGGAAACAATTCTAATAAAGAAGGAAATAGCAGTGTTAAATATTTTCCATTGGTTTATGAAAAATATAAAATTGATAGCAACAGATTTAAAAGCAGTAATTTTTATTATACATCCAAAGTCAAAGACTACCAATTCATTAGCGAAGCGGTGTATAATAACTTAGAAGCTTTAAAAAAAGAACACGAAAACCTAATAAAGATACAAGATTCAACAGCAAAGGTTAAAAAAGATGCTCTTAAAAAGACAGCAATAGAGAAAAGAAAATTGGAGCAAAAACCACTACCAAAGCCTTTAAAAACAAGCCTTCAAAAGAAAACAAAGTAGGCGTTTATTGTTTGTAAACTTCAGCAGTTTCTTTTACCACATCTATAATTTTTTTAAACTTAAAATTCAAAGCATTTATAATTTTATCAGAATCATAATAAGTTTTTTGATGTAATGATTTTGCCGATTGTTTTGTAAATAAGGCTGATTTACCTGTTAATAAACTTCTAACCCAATCTAAGCGCCATCCAATTGCGCCAATAAATTTTGTGATTTTTATAGTTGATTTTTTTACATGTAAAGCATCAGCAATTAAATCGAAAACCTGTTTAAAGTTGAGGTTTTCGCTTACCAAAATATAGCGTTCTAAAGAAATATCAGATTCTGTTAAAGCAATCATCGCTTTAGCGACATCTGTTACGCCAACAAATCCGGTAACACCTGTGGCATAAAATTTTAATCCTTTAGCTATATTTTTATACATTTGTCCACTGCCAGAATGCCAAAATCCTGGGCCAATAATAACGCCAGGGTTTACAATAACAACATTTAAATCTTCTTGAGAACCGCGCCAAACCTCTTGTTCTGCACCGTATTTGGTAATGGCATAACCGCTTTTTTTATTGCCGCTCCATTCATTGCTTTCGGTGACTTTTGCGCCATTTGGCGCATCTTCTAAAGTGGCTATAGAACTTACATAACAAAGTTTTTTAACCTTGTTATCAATACAAAGATTCACAATATTTGTAGTGCCTTTAATATTGGTTTTCCGCATCTTAATATAATCCTTTGTATCAAAAGAAATCAATGCAGCACTGTGATACACAATCTTTACATTTTCAAAAGCCTTTTCTAAATCTGGGATGTTATTTAAATCGGCTTCAAGCCATTCTATCTTGTCAAAATAAATATCAGGTGTTTTGGTATAATAAGAAAAGACAGTTTTAACACGCTCAAGGTCGCTATTTTTACGGTAAATAGCACGTACTTTTTTGCCTTTTAAAAGAAGTTGGTATAAAAGATGTGACCCAACCAAACCCGTGCCGCCTGTAACTAAAATCATATAGCGAAAATAAAGAATTATCTCAATAATAATGGGTATTTGGGTTCTGATTTTTATCTTTGTCCAAATTATAAAAAAGAATGGAAAATACATTTGTAGAAGAACTGCGCTGGCGCGGATTAATCCACGATATGATACCCGGAACAGAAGAACAATTAGCCAAAGAATCAACTACGGCTTATATAGGCTTTGATCCAACGGGAGAATCTTTGCATATTGGCAGTTTGGTTCAGATTATTTTATTGATGCATTTTCAAAAACACGGCCACACACCTATTGCTTTGGTAGGTGGCGCCACAGGTATGATTGGCGATCCTAGTGGAAAATCGGCCGAGCGCAATTTACTTGACGAAGCGACTTTGCAAAAAAACCTTAACGGAATAAAATCGCAACTCGAAAAATTCTTAGATTTTAACGCCAATGTTCCCAATGCTGCCAAAATGGTCAATAATTACGATTGGATGAAAGACATTTCTCTGATTGATTTTGTGCGCGATATTGGCAAACATTTGACTGTTAATTATATGATGTCTAAAGATTCTGTCAAAAAACGTTTAGGAGACGACTCTGCCGATGGCATGTCTTTTACAGAATTTACCTACCAACTGTTTCAGGGTTTCGATTTTTTACATTTGTACCAAGCCGAAAATTGTAAATTACAAATGGGTGGTTCAGACCAATGGGGAAATATCACAACTGGAACAGAATTGGTAAGACGTAAAGTAGGTGGCAAAGCTTTTGCCTTAACCTGTCCATTAGTTACTAAAGCCGATGGCACTAAATTCGGTAAAACCGAAGGCGGTAATGTGTGGTTAGATCCCAAAAGAACATCACCTTATAAATTTTACCAATATTGGCTTAATGCTTCGGATGCTGATGCCGAAAACTACATTAAAATATTTACTTTATTAGATAAAGAAACGGTTGAAAAACTCATTGCAGAACACCGTGAACAACCACATATGCGTTTATTGCAAAAAACAATTGGTAAAGAAGTAACCACTATGGTGCACTCTGAAGATGATTATGAAAATGCTATAAAAGCATCTCAAATATTGTTTGGAAAATCAACGTCTGACTATTTAAAAAGCCTTGACGAACAAACTTTTTTAGATGTATTTGATGGTGTGCCTCAAGCAGAGATTAGCAGAGCCCAAATAGAAAATGGTTTAGATGTTGTGGCTGCTTTTGCCGACACAGGGTTTTTAGCTTCAAATAGCGAAGTGAGACGCGCTTTAAAAGAAAACTCTATTTCGGTAAACAAAGAAAAAGTAAGCGAAGATTTTGTAATCAACACAGCGCATTTAATTAATGATAAGTTTGTGTTGTTGCAACGCGGTAAAAAGAATTATTTTGTGGTAAAGGTGAGTTAAATTTTTAAATAACTAATATTGATTTAATTAGTTATATTTGTTTTATACAAGAAGCGCAAAGATTAATACTATTAGGAAAGGCGAAAACGTTTTTTAGAAACGAAATAGTCGCATCCCATATTACGACGGCTTGCAAAAAGGCAGGAAAATTATCAAATTATAACGTCAACCCTTTTTTGTATAAATATTTGGCCAATTTCTTAAAAGGGAATGATGATGCTAAAAGTATTGCAGAGGCGCTTGTTTTACCTAGAATTTTAGGATCATCTATAAACACCTCTTTCGGGATGAAAATTCAGAAACTTATTAGTGAGCTTTTTGAAGGGTTTGGTTCTACAACGCCTGGAATTGATATTGAATTTATTGATGCAATTGATGGAAGAAAAAAGTATTGCCAGTTAAAATCAGGCCCAAATACAATAAATCATGACGATGTTGAAACTATTTTTGGACATTTTCAAGGAACTATAAACTTAGCAAGAACCAATAATTTAAATATTGGTATAAATGATATGATTGTTGGTGTAATTTATGGTGAAGAAATAGAGTTAAGTTCTCACTATAGAAGAATTAACGAAAAATATCCCGTAATTATAGGTAAAGATTTTTGGTATAAATTAACAGGAAAAGAAGATTTCTATTTTGATTTAATTGATGCTGTTGGAGAAGTTGCACTTGAAGTCGACGGCACAAAAGTAATTCAAGAAACCATTACTGCTTTATCAAAAGAAATAGAGACTAAGTTTTCTTGACTCATTTCATAATATTTATTCAAAAAAGCAACAATTGAATAACCAACTTCTTTAGCTAAATTAACGGGAACTGCATTACCTATTTGTTTGTATTGTTGTGAAATAGACCCTTCAAATTTCCAATCATCAGGAAAAGTTTGAATCCTTGCGTATTCGCGCACGGTAAAAGGTCTAGTTTCATCAGGATGACATCTTTCTGTTTGTTTTTGTGCTGGGCTACAAGTTAGTGTAAGGCAAGGCTCATCCCAACCAATTCTACGCGCCATACCTGTTTTCCCACCTCCCAAATAAAAACTTTTTTGCATGTATTCTTTTTGTAAATCTAAAGGTAAGTCACGCCAATACCCTTTTTGAGGAATTAAATCTAGAATTTTCTTTTTATGTTCAGGATATTTTGTTCCGTTTGATTTGGGAACATTTGAATCAAATAAAGTGCCCTTTTTAAGAGCATCGCCTAAATTGTAAACAGTGTCATTAGGTAAAGGGTATTTATATTCAATATCAATATCTTTTCGAATACCAACTAAAATAAGTCGTTCTCTTTTCTGAGGAACATTATAATTTACAGCTTTCAAAACTTGAAAAGGAGATACAACATTATATCCAATTTCGTCTAAAATAGAAATCATCCCTTCTAGGGTTTTTCCTTTTTCATGACTCAAAAGACCTTTAACATTTTCTCCAATACAAATTAGAGGTTTAACTTCTTGTACTGCTCTTGCAAATTCATAAAATAAAGTTCCTCTAGCATCATTTAACCCAAGTTTTTTACCCGCATAACTGAAAGCTTGACAAGGAAAACCACCAGTTACAACATCAACCTTACCTTGATATTTAGAAAAAGAATAGTTTTTAATATCTCCTTCTAAAACATTCCAATGCGGTCTGTTATTTCGTAAAGTTGCACAAGCCCATTTGTCAATTTCGTTTAAGGCAGCACATTTAATACCAGACTGTTCAAGACCTAAAGCCAAACCACCTGCGCCTGCAAATAATTCTAAAACAGAATATTGATGGTTGGGTTTGACAAAATTATCAACAATTGTTTTATTGTTTGATAACTTGCGAAATTCAGGAAATAGTTGCAATTGCTCTTTATTATAAACCCTATAATTACTCATAGGCTCTCGCACAGCAGATAATTTTCCATCTCTGTCCCATCTTCGTAAAGTTTCTGTACTTTTACCTAAGATTTCTGCAACCTCTGAAATTGAATAATAATTTTTCATAACCAAGCTATACAACTTTATACATGGTTACAAATATATAAGAATTATTAAATAATAGATTAACTTTTTTATTTTTTAAAAAGTTTAAACCACCATCAAATTACAGCCCCTTATATCGCTAGAATCAAAACGACCCAAGATTTCAAAAGAATTATCTGTATGGATTTTTCCCAAATCTTGTGTAGCAATAAACGCACACGAATTTATATTGGCTAAATCAATCACATTCACACCGCCAGTTTCTCCGTGCGGCAATAAACGGAGGGCGTCTTCGGTGTCGCGAATAAGTATTTTCATCCACGGAGGTGCATTAAAAACGCCATTTCCTTTAGAATAAGCTTGACTTAATAGCTCAGTCATGCCATATTCCGAATGAATCATTTTCACACCAAAACCTTTACACAATTGTTCGTGTAATGCTGAACGCACCAATTCTTTTCGGCGTCCTTTCATACCGCCAGTTTCCATCACAATGGTATTCTTCAAATTAAAAGAGTAAGTCTCTAATAAATCTAACAAAGCGAAAGACACACCAATAAGAAGCACTTTTTCGCCATTCTTATCAAGTTCTAAAAGTGTTTTAGACAAGCCTTCTAAATTATCTAGGTAAAAACCACTTTTTGGTTTGCCCGATTTTTTAATTAAATCGGCAGCCATATAGATAAGTGACGAGCCATTGCGTTCAAGATACGAAGGCAATAAAGCCAAAATTGTGTATTCTTTCATATCGCCATAAAAATGTGAAAACCCTTTTAAATAAGAAGTTTCGTATAAAGAAACATCGGTAACCAAATGTTTGCTTTGTTCAGTGCCCGTTGTGCCACTGCTTAAAAAAGTTTCTTGAATGGGTTTGTCAACCGATAAAACGGCATGTGTTTTAAAAAACTGAATAGGTAAAAATGGTATGTCTTCAATTTTTGTGATCTCATTAGGATTACATCCCAGATATTTTAAAAAAGTTTTATAAACAGCGTTACGCTCTGCCTGAAATCTAAAAACAGACAGTGCTATTTTGTTAAACTCAGACGCGGTATGGCTGTTAAAAAGCGCTATGTTATCTATGGGATTCATATAAAAATCAAAAGTAATTCAATTTTTAAGAAAGCTTTTATTTTTTCGGTGACTTTATAGAGTTCATTGCTGATAATTCATTTTTTAAGCCTCTTTTTTCGTAATTTAGCAAACGCTTTAAATTAAAAAAAATGACAAAAGTTACTTCAAACAACACTATTCAAGAAATACTAAAAGACCTAGGTTTAAAACAGGTTAATCAGGGAACTTCAACAGGACAAAATTATTTTGGGTCGGGCGATATTATCCCCTCTTATTCGCCAGTTGATGGCGCTTTAATTGCAAAAGTTTCGACCACATCTAAAGAAGATTTTGAAAAAGTTACCCAAACAGCTTCAGAAGCTTTTAAATCTTTTAGATTAATACCAGCGCCTAAACGTGGCGAAATGGTAAGACAATTTGGATTAAAATTACGCGAATTAAAAGAGCCTTTAGGGAAACTTGTTTCATACGAAATGGGTAAATCGCTTCAAGAAGGTTTGGGCGAAGTTCAAGAAATGATAGATATATGCGATTTTGCCGTTGGTTTATCGCGTCAATTGCACGGATTTACAATGCACTCAGAACGTCCTGGGCATCGCATGTACGACCAATACCATCCACTTGGCATCGTAGGGATTATATCTGCCTTCAATTTTCCAGTGGCTGTTTGGGCATGGAATACTGCTTTAGCATGGGTTTGCGGTGATGTTTGTATTTGGAAACCTTCAGAAAAAGCACCTTTATGTGGGGTTGCTTGTCAAAATATTATCGCTCAAGTTTTAAAAGACAACGACATGCCAGAGGGTATTTCTTGTTTGATAAATGGCGATTATAAAGTGGGTGAAATGATGACTACCGATAGCAGAATTCCTTTAATTTCTGCCACCGGATCTATAAGAATGGGTAAAATTGTGGCGCAAGCTGTAGCACAACGTTTAGGCAGAAGTCTTCTTGAATTGGGTGGTAACAATGCCATTATTATCACGCCTAGTGCCGATTTAGAAATATCAATCGTTGGCGCATTATTTGGCGCTGTTGGTACGGCTGGGCAACGTTGCACTTCTACAAGACGTCTCATCATCCACGAAAGTATTTACAATCAAGTAAAAGATAAATTAGTGAGTGCTTATGGTCAATTGCGTATTGGAAATCCGCTTGACGAAAATAACCATGTTGGGCCACTTATTGATAAAGAATCTGTGGCAATTTATTTGTCGGCTATTAAAAAAGTTAAAGCTCAAGGCGGAAGTCTGCTCGTTGAAGGAAATCTACTTCAAGGCGTAGGTTACGAAAGTGGTTGCTATGTTTCGCCGTCTATTGCCGAGGTTGAAAACCATTACGAGATTGTACAAAACGAAACCTTTGCGCCTTTACTTTATTTGATAAAATACAGCGGCGATGTTAATGACGCTATTGCGATTCAAAATGGCGTTGTACAAGGATTGTCATCGGCTATTATGACAACCAATATGCGCGATGCTGAACGTTTTTTATCTCAAGTTGGATCAGATTGTGGTATTGCTAATGTAAATATTGGGACATCTGGGGCTGAAATTGGGGGTGCTTTTGGTGGCGAAAAAGAAACAGGTGGCGGACGCGAATCGGGTTCTGACGCTTGGAAAGCCTATATGAGACGTCAAACAAATACAATAAATTATACTACAGAATTACCTTTAGCGCAAGGTATAAAATTCGATTTTTAGAAAGATTTTTAACATATCAATATTTTTCAAAAGCCACTTTTATAGTGGCTTTTCTTTTTGTATAAAGTGATTATAATAGCTGTAATGATTCTTTAATAGCACCGTCTAAGCATAAGATTTAATAAAATACACTATGAAAAGAACAGCAGTTTTTACAATCATTGCATTTACATTTTTAAGTTTTTCAGGTTTCTCGCAAGAATCTTGGAAAGCGCCAGAGTCATCAAAATCTACAAAAAACCCAGTATCAGAAAAAAAAGTAAAAGCATCTGCTAAAAAAGGCGCAATCACTTTTAATAAATTTTGTATTGTATGTCATGGCGCTGCAGGATTGGGAGATGGACCAGGGGGCAAAGCTTTAACACCTAAACCAGCAAACTTAACATCTTTAAAAGTTCAAGATCAAAAAGATGGTGAGATTTTTTGGAAGATATCAAACGGGAGAGGCCCAATGATTAAATGGGGTCCTATTATAAATGAATCAGACCGTTGGGATTTGGTAAATTACATCAGAACACTTAAAAATTAACTTAAAAAAGCAATTATGAAATTTAAATTATCATTTTTAACCGTAGTTTTAGCTGTTGGTTTTATCAGTTTAACTGCATTTACACCAAACAAAGAAACCGAATACATACCTCTTGAAAAGATAGTAACTAGCGCTAGCCCTTGGGATGGTTACAGAACATGGTTTAAAATAACCAAAGATAATCCCAACACAGGAGACCCTACTGGATTTGTGACCAAGAGACATAATGGAAAGAGTGGATTTAGAGACATTTATATAAACGATATTGGCGCTGCTGTACAACAAGGCCACGCGCCCTATAAATATCCAGAAGGAACAGTTTTGGTTAAAGAAGCCTATAAAAGCAAAGACGCTCTAGATGATGGAGAAAAATTTGTTTTGACCGTTATGATTAAACAAAAAGCAGGTAGTTCTCCAGAGACAGGCGATTGGGGTTTTGTTATGGGAGCTAAAGGTAAAGTAAGCACAGGCACTTCTAAATGGGCAAAATTTTGTGCCAATTGCCATGTGTTTGCTGCAAGTAACGACTATGTGTTTATGCATGCCGATTTTATAGCTAGCTTAAAAAAATAAAAGAACACCACTAATTATTCTTATTAAAAAAGGGTTCAGAAAATTTTCTGAACCCTTTTTTTGGTTAACGTGTAACCAAATCAACTAACCAAACCTATCGTTTATATTGTTTTAATCTTTCTTTTTACTTTAAAACGTTTTCTTTCTTTTTTTGGGACAACACCTTTTAAATATTGTATGTTATACCGGCCTTTAAAAATATATTCTGTTCCAGATGCAGCATGATATAATTGTATAGTTGCATCGTCTAAAATTGTTAATTCAAAGGATTCATTATCAAAGAAATCGTAATCTAATTTTAAGATTTTTACGGATGAATTTCCTACAACATCAAAAACGTCATAATTACCTTCAAAATCCCATGTCAATAAATCAATATTTGTGCCAGCTTTGTCTTGAGACGATTGAAATATATTTATCACGTCAGGGAAAAAGCGCAAATGATTTTCTGCATCAAAGGCATTTAAAGCACCAAAATTGCTTGTCGAAATCTTTTGCCAAGCTTCATATTCTTGTAAAAAGTATTCGATATTATCGTAAAAAACGGCATCATAATCAAATTCAGATCGTTGGTAGCCGGTTAAAAAATAACTGGTGTCTGTTAAGGGATCATAGATTTCAATTTCATCTGAATTTGAAGCATAAACCCTTAGGCTGTAAAAACCATCTGCAATATGATTGACATTTAAAGTGTTGCCAAAAGTACTGTAACCACCTACATTTAAACCAAAACCATTGCCATTGCTTCCTAGGTTTACCAAATTGTTATTGGCGTAAAACCCACTGTTTAAAAACGAAACGGTAAATGCTTTTTGTAGAAATGGTATTTCGCCATTGCCTTGCGTAGCGTTAATATCTACATACCACAATTCATAACTTTGCAATTGTTCTTGTAGCGTAATTTCTGGTTCAATATTTTCAATTACTGTAATGTTACAAGATTCTAAGAATCCTATTATTACGATTGACAAAAAAAGTAGTCTTGTTTTCATAAGCTTTGACTTTAAGTTCAGATATCTTAATCCAAACTTTATGCCAAAGAAAATCTATAACAAAAAGGAAAATATAACCAATATATAAACAGGCTGTTATAAACTTAAGGGTAATATTTATTATTCGTTTTAACGACATCAGAAAGTCTTAAAACTTTTTTTATTCCATCATTAAAATACGTCAGAATAGCTTCGTTTGTTTTAAGTGTATAAGGAATTTTAGTTGGGCTTATTTTTGAAGAATTATTTTGAGAAGGTTCAATTTCTAGATAAATGGGCACACGAGGTGTGCTAAAATACCCCATTAACACAAGCGTATCGTTTTTGGGATGCATTTCTGCTTTTGTACCTTTATTATTAAAATAAATAGAGTCGGCTTTAAAATTAATTAAGTCAACTTTAAGTAATTTAATAACCACATTTGTGCCTTTAACACCAGGCTGACCTCCTGTCCAATTATAATAAGTACTAGAAATTACTTTAAAAGAAGGGTTGTTTTTTAAATTGCCAGATTTACAATTAAATAGCAAACCCAAAATAAGTATAGAGCTTAATATATAACCGATTTTTTTCATTTTAATAAGCGCGTTTTTTATTGCCTTCGTAAAAGTTAACAAAAGCATTATTAACAACTCTTATGCCACCTTTTGTAGGATAATCTCCAGTAAAATACCAATCGCCTTTATTTTTTGGACAGGCAATATGTAAATTAGAAACACTTTGGTAAATAACATTAACATCTGCTTTAATGTTGTCAGTTTTTAGCATTTCGGCTATTTTATTTGATATTTGTTCAGTGCTAAATGGATTGTAAACAGCTTTTACAAAATTTTCTGTATTGCCATCTACATTTTTTGTTTTACAGTTTTGATAAACAACCTCTAAAATATTTTGTTGGTTGGTGTCTTTTAATAATTCTAAAGCTGCTTTAAAGGCGATAAAATCGTCTAAACGTGCCATATCAATACCGTAACAATCGGGATAACGAATTTGTGGCGCCGATGAAACCACCACTATTTTTTGGATTTAAGCGGTCTAAAATTTTAATAATACTCTTTTTAAGGGTGGTACCTCTAACAATACTATCATCAATAATTACCAAGTTATCGGTTGGTTTTACAACGCCATAAGTAACATCATAAACATGTTCAACAAGCTCATCTCTACTGTTATCATCAGCAATAAAAGTGCGTAATTTAACATCTTTAATCGCTATTTTTTCAATACGTGGCCGTTCTGATAAAATAGTGCTCAGATCTGCAGCAGAAATATTGCGTTCGCCATTTAATATTGTTTTAAGCTTTCGCTGATTTAAATAATCTTCTGCAGCTTCAGTCATGCCGTAAAAGATGTTTCTGCTGTATTAGGAATAAAAGAAAAACAGTGTTTTTCATATCATTATCAATACTTTTAAGCACATCTTTAAAAATTAGTTTTCCTAAATTTTTACGCTCTTCATAAATTTCGGCATCGCTACCACGAGAGAAATATATACGCTCGAAAGAGCAAGCGCGTTTTGGTAAGGGTTCTAGAATTTGCTCTATAGTAACTTGGCCATCTCTTTTAACTATTATAGCATGAGCAGGCGCCAACTCTTTAACATCTTCAAAAGCCACATTAAAAACCGTTTGGATGACAGGGCGCTCTGAGGCCACTACTACAATTTCATCATCTTTATAAAAATAAGCAGGACGAATTCCGGCAGGATCTCTAAACACAAAAGCATCACCGTGACCAATTAATCCAGCCATAGCATAACCCCCATCCCAGTTTTTGGAAGAACGTTCTAAAATACGTTGAATGTTTAACTCCTTGCCAATAAGTGGAGAAGCTTCTTTTTTATTAACACCCTGATTTTTAAATTTGAGATACAAATTAGTTACCTCATCATCTAAAAAATGTCCTATTTTTTCCATTACCGTTACGGTATCGGTATGTTCTTTTGGGTGTTGACCAATATCTATAAGCTCTTGTAATAATTCTGTTGAATTGGTCATGTTAAAATTACCAGCAACAATTAGGTTTTTATGCTTCCAATTGCTTTGTCTTAAAAACGGATGCACACTTTCAATGCTGTTATTTCCAAAAGTGCCATAACGCACATGTCCTAAAAACAATTCGCCTAAATAAGGCATGTTTTGTTTTTGCCATTCGGCATCATCAGCTTTGTCAGGGTTTTCTTCTAGAATGGTGTTTAAACGTTCGTTTATTTGCTTAAAGATATCTTTTATAGGTAAATTTTGATTGGAACGAATTCTACTAATATATCTTGTTCCTGGGACTTCATTAAATTTAACGCTTGCAAAACCAGCACCATCTTGACCGCGGTTGTGCTGTTTTTCCATCATTAGATACATCTTATTAATGGCGTAAAAAGAGGTGCCATACTTGTCTTTGTAATATTGTAAAGGTTTAAGTAACCTAAGCATCGCTATGCCGCATTCATGTTTTATAGCATCACTCATAGAAAGTAGGTTTTAAGATGTAATTTATTAATTAATCTAATTGAATATCAAATTGGGTTAAGTCTTTAAATTGTATCAATCTCTCTTGAATTTCTGTTTGCGTTAAAGCTTCCATTTTTTGAGTGCCAAATTTTTCAACACAAAATGAGGCCAAATTCGAACCATAAATAATGGCATTTTTCATATTATCAAAAGATAAGTTTTCAGTTTTGGTTAAATAACCCATAAAACCACCTGCAAAAGTATCTCCAGCGCCAGTTGGATCAAAGACTTCTTCTAAAGGTAAAGCAGGGGCAAAAAAGACACTGCCATTATTAAAAATCAAAGCACCGTGCTCCCCTTTTTTAATAACAACGTATTTAGGACCCATTTCATGAATTTTATGTGCCGCCTTTACCAAAGAATATTCACCGCTTAATTGACGTGCCTCTTCATCATTAATAGTAATCACATCCACTTTTTTGATGACTTCCATTAGCTCATCAAGTGTGTTGTCCATCCAAAAATTCATGGTGTCTAAGGCTACCAATTTAGGACGTTTAGGCATTTGTTTTATAACAGCCATTTGCACGGCAGGATGTAAATTACCAAGCATTAAAAATTCTGCATCAATAAAATCTTTAGGGACAATTGGGTTGAAATCTGCTAAGACATTAAGCTCAGTAATTAAAGTATCTCGCACGTTTAAATCGTTGTGATATTTACCACTCCAAAAAAATGTTTTACCCTCTTTTTTTATTTCAATGCCAGTGGTGTCAATGCCGTTTTTTTCTAGCATATCAAGATTGCTTTGAGGAAAATCGCCACCAACAACCGATACGATGCCAGATTTTACACCAAATTTTGAGGCCGATAGGCCTATATATGTGGCAGCACCACCTAATATTTTATCGGTTTTACCGAAAGGAGTTTCAATGGCATCAAAGGCAACTGTCCCAACAATTAAAAGTTTACTCATTATAAATTTTCTTTCTAAAATTTGTCATTAACTTTGCAAAAATAAGTTTTAAAAATGAGTATCAAAGTAATACAAGAAGAAATTATAGATGAGTTTTCTATGTTTGATGATTGGATGGAACGTTATGAATATTTAATAGATTTAGGAAAATCATTAGCACCCATAAAGCCTGAATATCAAACAGATGACAATTTAATAAGAGGATGTCAGAGTAAAGTTTGGCTTCACGCCGATTTTAATAATGACAAAATTGTCTATACAGCAGCGAGCGATGCCATTCTTACAAAAGGAATAATTGCTTTGCTTTTACGCGTTTTTTCTAACAGAACACCACAAGAAATTATTGAAGCCGACACATTCTTTATAGATGAAATCGGATTAAAAGAGCATTTATCGCCAACACGCGCAAATGGCTTGGTTTCTATGGTAAAACAAATTAAATTATACGCATTGGCTTACCAGGTTAAAAAGCAAAACTAATTGTTTATATTTGCCCCTTATTTAGATTGGTTATAAACAATAGTTTTATGGATACCGTACAAAAGAAGGAAATAGGTGAGAAAATAGTAGAAGTTTTAAAGACTATTTACGATCCTGAAATTCCTGTAGATATATACGAATTGGGTTTAATTTATGATGTCTTTGTAAATGAAAATAGCGATATAAAAGTGTTAATGACTTTAACATCGCCAAATTGCCCTGTTGCAGAAACTTTACCTGTTGAGGTTGAAGAAAAAATCAAGACGCTCGAAGAGGTTAATAATGCCGAAGTTGAAATTACTTTCGACCCTCCGTGGACGCAAGATTTAATGAGCGAAGAGGCAAAACTTGAGTTAGGATTCCTTTAAATCTTATACAAACCCAGATGGATGCCATCACAAACAGAGTTGCAAATAGTGCCTTAATAACTATTGATTTAGAAGATTTTTACCCTTCTGGAAATCGTGTTGTGTTAGATATTGCGCCATGGCTATATGAAGAACTAATCCTTAAAGAAAAAGATTTCAGAAACTTTGTTTCAGAAAATTCATGGGAACAATACACCAATTGTTTTGTGGCATTAACATGTAGTGCCGATGCCATTATTCCTTCGTGGGCTTATTTATTTATAAGTTCTAAATTGGCACCTTTTGCAAAAGTAATAGTTGTTGGCGATTTGAATCTTTTAGAAACCGTTCTTTTTGCCGAAATAATTGATAAAATTGATTTATCACTTTATAAAGACAAACCAGTTATTATTAAAGGATGTTCCACAAAAACAATCCCTCAATCGGCTTACACAATTCTTGTTCAGAAATTACAACCACACGTAAAAAGCATTATGTATGGCGAGGCTTGCTCTAATGTGCCTTTGTATAAAAAGATCAACTAAACGCTGTTATTTTATTTATTTATTTTTAATTTTGCGTCTTCAAAAAAAAGGAGATGAAAAAAAGGATTTTAAGTGTTGCATTGGTTTTGAGTTTTAGCCTAACTTTTGCACAAGGCAAAAAAATAATAATTAAAGAAGGTTGGTCTAAGAAAGGAAAAGTTACCTTGTTATTTAGCCAGTTTGGATTCTCTAATTGGATTACTGGTGGTGAAAATAATGTGGCGGGTAATTTGGGTTTAGATTACGATTTTAATTACGCAAAGAAGAATACAACTTGGGATACAAAAGCCTTAGCTTCGTATGGTTTAACAAAAACCAAAAATGGTGAATTTGCAAAGAAAACAGATGACCGTTTTGAATTGAATTCTGTTGTTGGTATAAAAGCGAGTAAAAATTGGTATTATTCGGCTTTTTTAATTTTAAAACGTCAATTTTCTAAAGGCTATATTTAT